>Ga0189288_10048_pt1 | contig 195448 bp, 166 predicted proteins | sample UW105minimetaG_FD_130316 | JGI IMG/M metagenome (GOLD analysis project Ga0189288, IMG submission 130316) | Marine microbial communities from the Costa Rica Dome - UW105 mini metaG | ecosystem: Environmental > Aquatic > Marine > Oceanic > Photic zone | place: Costa Rica: the Eastern Pacific...
ACTCCATTCCGAACTCAGAAGTGAAACGTATTAGCGCCGATGGTAGTGTGGGGTTTCCCCATGTGAGAGTAGGACACTGCCAGGTCCCATTAAGAAGAACCCGCCTAACGGCGGGTTTTTTGCGTTTGGAAGAAAGAAAAAAATGGGGTCAGAGTACATTAATCCCCACTCCCCCCAGCAAAACCTCAAATTGGGGTCAGAGTACTTTATTACTCAGGTTACCAGAACCGAGTCAAAGTACCCATGCCCTCCAGCGCCGTTAAATCAGAGTACTTTATTACGCTAAATACTGGAGCGTAGTCATACATTTTTCGTCCAGTACTGATAAATCAAAAAAATGTACTCTGACCCCATTTGTTAGATAAGTAAAAATGTACTCTGACCCCATTATTTTTGTGTTGTCAGTATTTGTAGACATTCTTATTCGATAAAAGCCTTAATAGATCTGACTTACTTTTAGCAAAGTGAGCGTTTTTTGGTAAACTCTGTCGAGTATTTTTCTAGTCGAAGTAAATAGGACAAACTAATGGCCGTATTCGGTACAGTATTCATGCCACAAATGGCACTTGCTACCTTTGTCAACGATAAGTGGACTGACACCGAATTTGTCAGTGCAGATAGTATTCAGCTGCACCCTGGTGCACACGTGCTTCATTATTCAAGTACATGCTTTGAAGGATTGAAAGCATTTAAGCACGAAGATGGCAGCATCAACATTTTTAGAATGGATAAGAATATTGAGCGCTTTGCTCAAAGTAGCCGTCTACTTAACTTGCCTGAAATAGACAAAGCGCAAGTCGAAAAGATGATCATCGATATTGTTGCAAAATACGCCTCCGAGGTTCCAGAGCCTCCAGGTTCTATGTATATCCGCCCTACGCATATCGGCACAGAAGCGTCTATCGGTAAAGCGGCAGCACCATCAGCAAGTTCAATGCTATACGTTCTATTATCGCCGGTTGGCGATTACTTTGCCGGCGGTTTGAAGCCACTTCGCTTGTTGCTTGACGAAACAGGCATGCGCTGTGCACCGCACATGGGAATGGTAAAAAGCGGTGGTAACTACGCCAGTGCGTTGCCTCCTATTCTTAAAGCGCGTGCAGAAGTTCAGGCTGATCAAATTCTGTTTTGCCCTAATGGCGATGTACAAGAAACCGGAGCTGCTAACTTCCTGCTTATCGATGGTGATGAAATCATTACCAAAGGGTTAGATTCTAGCTTCCTACACGGTGTGACCCGAGCAACGATTCTTCAAATTGCCAAAGACCACGGCATGAAAGTGAGCGAGCGTGATATTACTGTAGACGAACTACTAGAGCGTTCAGCCAAACCGAACACTGAAGCAGCACTGTCTGGTACAGCGGCTGTACTTACGCCGGTAGGTACTTTTATTCACAATGATAAAGAGTATCAGGTGGGTAACGGAGAAGCTGGCCCAGTAACGATGAAGCTAAGACAAGCGTTAAATGATATCCAATGGGGTAAGGCTGAAGACACTCACAATTGGTTGGTGAAAGTGCCAAACTAGTCTAATCAGACACCCATTAAAAAAGCCTGCGAACGCAGGCTTTTTCGTATCTAAAAAGGCACTCGATTACTTCGCTTTGCCTTGCTTAGCGACTGCATCCATCATTGCTTTGATAGCGTCAGCATCGCCAAGATATTCTTTAGAGATTGGTTTAAGGTTTTCATCTAGTTCGTATACTAGCGGTACACCTGTAGGAATGTTTAGACCCAACACTTCTTCGTCTGACATACCATCAAGGTACTTAACAAGAGCACGAAGACTGTTGCCGTGCGCAGCAATAATTACGCGCTTGCCTGCTTGGATGTCTGGACGAATAACGTCGTGCCAGTATGGTAGTACACGTTCGATAGTTAGTTTTAGACTTTCACCACGTGGCAAGATGTCAGCATCTACATTGTTGTAACGCGGATCGTGACCTGGGAAGTGCTCGCTATCACCTTCAACGGCCGGAGGTGGGATGTCGAAGCTACGACGCCAGATTTTAACCTGTTCTTCACCATGCTTAGCGGCAGTCTCTGCTTTGTCTAGACCTGTTAACGCACCGTAGTGACGCTCGTTCAGACGCCAGTGACGCTCAACTGGAAGGTAGTGCTGACCCATTTCTTCAAGTGCAATATTAAGTGTTTTAATTGCGCGAAGAAGTACAGACGTATAAGCCTGATCAAATGTAAATCCAGCATCTTTAAGAAGCTGACCTGCGGTCTTTGCTTGTGCTACACCAGTGTCGGTCAAGTCAACGTCGTGCCAGCCTGTGAAACGGTTTTCCAAGTTCCACTGACTTTCTCCATGACGAATAAGTACCAATTTATACATAGTTGGGTTACCTGCGGCGTTAGAGTGAAATAGTCTGAGATAATTCCAGAAATTGGACGTTCAGACGTATATTTAAAAATCTGCTGTTATCATCCTTGATTGGCGCTTAAAAATCCAGTTTATGCTGGTACAAAATCGCAGGTAAGACGTGTGTTTATCACTATAACTTGGGAATTATTATATAAAACGGGTAAGGTCTGGATGAGCAACTTTTATCCACTCTTGCATCGATGGCTCTTCAATAAAGCTAAAGTCTTCGAAGTCGAAGCCAGGTGCTACTGTACAACCGACAAGGGAGTAATCACCCATCGTTGCGGCTGCCTGAAAATTCCCTGCTTTAACAACTTCTACATAGTCAGTGCTTTGCCCACCAATGCGACGTTCCCACAACTGTTGTTTTTCAAGTTGAAACAGTTGTAGTGGAGCCCCTTCGTAGTGATTCCACACTTCATCATGTAACACGCGATGAAAACGACTAACTTGTCCCTTTAATAGAAGAAAATAAATATGAGTAAGCGCGGGTCGACTAGCATTGTGCACAAACGATTTAGTTTCGTTTTCAGAACGGAAAACTTGACGATAGAAACCTCCCTCGGGGTGAGGTGCAAGGTTGTACTTCTTAACTAGCGGGTGTGTCATGATAACTTCGTTATTATTTTTATTGCTTACTACTAATGCTTGTATATCTCAAAGCTTTCCTAAGCATGTATTAAGACATTTAATGTTTAACCTTCTTTCAAGCATACCGTTTGGTGCGTTATAAGAAAACAGAAATGTTGCATATTTGTAAACCATCTTAATCAGCAAGTACTCTGTGCATATGCGAAGTTTTCTTACCAATAAGCGCTATCTGCCCTAGTCAGCTTTTTCCAACTGTTACAGCGCTTCTCCATAATCCATCTGTTTAAACCAATAATGAGAAATAGCTAAAAAAGCGATGCCATTACTAATAGTAGGTGAACTTTTTTTCATGTTTAGGCCGTACAAATTGGAAAATAAGGCGACTAAAAACAAGTTGCTCGTTTCTTGCGTTGGCAAAATTGAAACGTACACAATATTCACGAACAGGCAAAGAAGGATGGTGAGCGTATGACATATAAGTCTTTTTCGCAGCTTGAAGTAAACGGCAAAAACTTCAAGGCGGTTAATTTTGACGGTATAGGCAGTAAATATGCGCTCGACAGGCTTCCGTTTTGTATCAAAATTCTTTTGGAAAACCTGATTCGTCATGAAGACCAAGAGTTTGTTAACAGCAACGATATTGAGCAAGTAGCAAAGTGGGACACAGATAATCACGTTGATCACGAAGTGTCTTTTGTTCCCGCACGCGTCATCCTCCAAGATTTTACGGGTGTGCCTGCTATTGTTGATTTAGCAGCCATGCGCGATGCGGTTAATCGTTTAGGTGGCGACGCTCAGGCGATTAATCCCCTCAATCCAGTAGAGCTGGTTATTGACCACTCAGTAATGGTAGATCATTTTGCTGAAGACGATGCGCTTGAAAAGAATACCGACATTGAAATTCAGCGAAATAGAGAGCGTTATCAATTTCTAAAATGGGGTCAGTCTAGCTTTGACAATTTCAAAGTGGTTCCCCCTGGTCGCGGTATCGTGCATCAGGTTAACCTAGAGTATCTTGCTCGTTGCGCGTTTACTAAGGAACAGGATGGGGAAACGTTGGTTTACCCAGATACCCTAGTAGGAACAGATTCGCATACCACTATGATTAATGGCCTTGGCGTACTTGGCTGGGGTGTGGGAGGCATTGAAGCAGAAGCGGCGATGCTGGGTCAACCAGTAACAATGTTATTACCAAAAGTGGTTGGCTTCAGGCTTTCGGGTAAGTTGCCTGCTGGCGTAACTGCCACCGACATGGTGCTAACTATCACACAACAACTACGTGAACATGGCGTTGTTGGAAAGTTTGTAGAATTCTATGGACCGGGTCTTAAGCATCTTACTACGGCAGACCGCGCCACCATCGCAAACATGGCGCCTGAATATGGTGCTACTTGCGGTATTTTCCCTATTGATGATGTTGCGCTAGATTACCTGCGACTCACCGGCCGAGACGAAGATCAAATTGCCCTTGTAGAGGAATATGCGAAATTCAGCCACCTATGGCACGACGACCACTCAAAAGATGCCCAGTATCATGAGACCCTGGAACTTAACTTAGATGAAGTGGTTCCTTCACTTGCTGGACCTAAGCGTCCTCAAGATAGAATTGCCCTCGATAATGCAGCAGAGGTATTTAGAGAGTGGCATCGTTCGCAAATTGACGTGAAAGTACTTGATGAAGAAACCGATCTCATCGCAGAAGCGGGGTTAGGTACAACAGACGAGGTGGACGAAGAACACGACTCGTTCGTGGAGTTCAGAGGAAGCAAGTTCAACCTTGAAGATGGCGCTATTGTAATAGCTGCTATCACCAGCTGTACTAATACGTCAAATCCATCAGTACTCGTTGGCGCAGGCTTACTTGCGAAGAAAGCAGCAGAAAAAGGGCTAACTCGTAAGCCGTGGGTTAAGACTTCATTAGCACCTGGTTCTCAGGTTGTTACTCAGTATCTAGAAGATGCAGGTCTTATGGACCCACTTGAAGCACTAGGCTTTAACTTGGTTGGCTACGGCTGTACTACGTGTATTGGTAACTCTGGACCGCTACCTGATGCCATTACCGACGCCATTAGAAAAGCGAAACTTACGGTTACCTCAGTTTTATCTGGTAACCGCAACTTTGAAGGGCGTATCCATCCTGATGTGGCTGCAAACTACCTTGCATCACCACCACTGGTTGTTGCATACGCGTTGGCTGGGAACATGAATGTAGATATCACTAAAGAGCCGTTGGGGCAGGCGAGTGATGGTTCTCCGGTATATCTAAAAGACATCTGGCCTACCGAAGACGAAATTCAGCAATATATAGCTGAAAACGTCACCGGTGATTTGTTTAAAGAAAAGTATGCAGATGTATTTAAAGGAAGCGGCGAATGGAATGAGCTGCAGGTGAGTAAAACATCGGTCTACGACTGGCCAGAATCAACCTACATTAAGCATCCACCTTTCTTTGAAGTAATGGGTAAAGAGCCAGAGGCTCTAACTGCAATTGAAAACGCACGATGCTTGGTTAAGGTGGGCGATTCGATTACTACCGACCATATTTCTCCAGCCGGCGCCATCGCAGAAGATAGCCCAGCCGGAGAGTACCTGCAGGCCCAAGGGGTTGAGCCTAAAGACTTTAACTCTTACGGGTCGCGTCGTGGTAACCACGAAGTTATGATGAGAGGTACGTTCGCTAACGTTCGTCTTCAAAACCAATTAGCACCCGGCACAAGAGGCAGTGCTACCACACACTTCCCAAGTGGCGATGGTATGTCTATTTTCCATGCTGCTATGCGTTACAAAGATGACGGCGTACCAGCCATTGTCATTGGTGGAAAAGAGTACGGTACTGGCTCGAGTCGAGATTGGGCTGCTAAAGGCCCTTCTTTGATGGGGGTGAAAGCAGTACTAGCTGAGAGCTACGAAAGAATTCACCGCTCGAATCTCATTGGAATGGGGATTTTGCCACTTCAATTTAAGTCAGGTGATAGCGCGAGTTCTTTGGAGCTTAAAGGCAATGAGTCTTTTTCTATTAACGCTGTTGAACGTGGACAGACTGAGGTTGAAGTTAAAGCCGTGTCGGATGAAGGAAAAACAACAACGTTTACGATGGATATCAGAATTGATACATCAAACGAGTTCACTTACTTTGAAAACGGCGGCATTCTGCATTACGTGATAAGAGAATACTTGAAGAAATAGCACGTATAAGGGTAATGGTTAGCGACTTCTCTGTAGTGAGAAGTCGCTATGCCATGTGATGTTAGTAATAGCGTTTTTCGCAGATTACTTCTTTAATATTCGAGCCGATGGCAGCGCGTGTCTCACATCTCAAATCTTGGGCTTGTGCACCGTAAAGAGAGATATATTCTTCTACATAAGGCTCTAAAGCATTGATGTAGTTTTCAGGTAAAGCATTCTTTATCTGTCGGTAAGAACGGTTCCATTCAGCGGTTTTTTGTTCCATAGCAACATTCAACCAGAGCCAGCCTTCTTCATAATTAACGGGCGTCCCCCATCCTTGGAAATACATTTGCGCGAGGTAATATTGGCCTTCTTTATTTCCCATTTTTGCAGAAGCAGTCAGCTTCTCCAGTGCTTTTTCATACTTCTCTGCCTTCAGGGCGTGCAAGCCCAATTCTAAAGTAGATAAATATTCGGATTTCCAAATATGATTCTTAGTATGCGATTGAGCCAACGTAGGGGCTGAAAGTACAACTGAAGATAAAACGGCAGCTATTGCTAATAGATTTTTCATGTAGTATCCCTTCTTTTTTGATAAATTTATAACGCAATTCACACTCATAGTGAACCGTCTAAAAGTACAGTATTTGCTTTATGTTACTAAAAATTTTAAAAGTAGAGTGATTAATCTCCACCAATAATTTGGACTTGTGCTAGGTCAGTATCGCCTTTCAAAACTTTGAAAATTGCGTCTTGAACGAGGGTGCGCATGCCATCAGCAGCAGCCTGAGACTTCATATCGGCGACGCTGGCTTCTTTGTACACCATTGACCGAAGCTCTGGCGTCATACCTAGTAGTTCATGTACACCTGTTCTACCTTTGTAACCCGTGTTTCCACATTCTTCACAGCCTTTAGCACGGTAAAGCTCTAGTGGCGTCTGAATATTCAGCTCCGCCATGTGCGCATGACCATACTGGCGCTCAATAAAGGCCATATCGGTTTCTGTGGCGATGTACTTTTCTTTACAGTTACTGCATAGCGTTCGAATAAGACGTTGAGCCAGTATACCCACGCAGGCATCGGAGAAGTTCACAGGGTCGAGACCCAAGTCAAGTAAACGGGTAATCGTTTCAGGGGCTGAGTTAGTATGCAGTGTAGACAGTACTAAGTGACCGGTTAACGAGGCTTCAATACCTGCATGCGCGGTTTCTTTATCACGCATCTCACCAATAAGAATAATGTCAGGGTCAGCACGTAAGAATGCGCGCAGGGCAGCAGCAAAGTTGAAGCCAATCTTGGGGCTTACTTGTACCTGTTGTAGGCCGGGTTGCGTGATTTCCACCGGGTCCTCAGCGGTCCAAATCTTCTTTTCAGGCGTGTTTAAATATCCCAATATAGCGTGAAGCGTGGTGGTTTTACCTGAACCCGTTGGCCCAACAACGAGAAGAATGCCGTGAGGCTTCTTAATCATTTCTTCTAAACGCGCACGGTTGTTCGGTGCCAAGTTCATCTTATCAATAGGCATCGCACCGCCAGATGCCAGAATACGCATAACCACACCTTCACCGGCAACCGTAGGAATGGTGGCAACACGAACTTCAACAAGTTGCCCATTCATTCTAAACGCGAGTTTGCCATCCTGAGGTACGCGTTTTTCGGCAATGTTCAAATTCGACATTATCTTTATGCGTGCAATAACCGCACTGTGGTGCGAATTAGGCACTTGGTTCATGTCGCGGCACACACCGTCCACGCGCATACGTACACGAGTGGGCGCGTTTTTCTCTGGGTCTATATGTATATCTGACGCGTTGAGTCTTTTTGCATCGTGCAGAATACGGCTTACTAAGCGCACCACAGCAGGGGCGTCGTCCGACAGCTCATCGACTTGGTCGTCGTTATCTTCAGTTGATGTACCAATCTCGTCGAGAATATCACTCATCTCGCCGGGGCCACCGCCACCGCTGTTTTCCCCCAAATATTGAAGAATTAAGCTTGGTAGGCTGACAGCTATCTCGTAGCTATCAATACCCATGGCGCTCTCTATTTCCATAAGTAGCGCCGCATTATTAGGTTCAGCCATCAACACAATGGGCTTGTCATGGGCATCGGCAATGACAGCCACATAGTTTCTTTTTAAATAAGAAACATTCAGTCGGCTTTCATTTTCGAACCTGTGATACTTATCAGGTAAATAAGGAATAAAAGGCACCTGATAGTGAATAGAAAGCGAGTTGCCAATTTCTTCTTCAGAGATGCGGTGTTCCGATACAAGACGCTGTATAAGAGCGCGAATGTCTGGAGTAGAACTTTGAATATCGTTTAATGTAGCTTCGTCTAATAAGCTTTTGTGAACTAGTAGATCGAAAGGGTTGTTTGTGCCGCCCAGTTCAAATCTGAACTTGTCGCCAAGAATAAGTGCAAGGGCATTGCCTAGCTTTAAATCTTCTTCAGTAAAACCACCACTGACTTTGTTGATGATTTGGATAACACCCATCAACACGCCCGCATTCATTATAGGTACGCATAAAATGTTCTGGGTTTTAAAGTCATTGTCTTTGTCGAACTTATCAGCGAAGCGCAGGCGAGGGTGAATGCTTTGAAGTAGTGCAGGATTATACGGGTCGTCAATAACCACAGCCTTTTGTGATAGGGCAACATAACCAGCAATCGACATTGGGCTAATTGGCACTTTTATTTCCAGCGTCTCTTTACCCGTTTTAAATCTCGCGACCAAATCTTGATGCTGACGTCGACGTTGAAAAATACTCATACGTTGGGCATCAAACAAACCGAGGATAATTGGCTCTAATAAACCATATGCATCCAGTAACGTGGAATGGTTATTTAGAATGCGTTTTATTTGTGCAAAAGTTTGCTGGTTATTCACTACTTCCATATTCTCACTACTAATAATGTTGGCGCCTAGTCCTTTATGCATTTGGCGTTACAAGTGCCTGTTAAGCTAGGGTAACAAGATATACCTATACCACGAAAGCAACAATACTACTTATAGACAGTTACATACACTGGTATAGCGTAAAAATATGTGTATAAAAAGCAAACTGCCTCTTGCATTGCTTCTGCCTTTCTGTATAATTCGCGCCCACTGCCCAATTAGGGCACGTAATTTTTAGCCGCGACCTCACTGCTTTTAGGGTGGTTGCCGAAGTAACGGATTCATCATCACTGATTAGCCTGTTGCTGGCGTGCTAGAAAAAAGAACAGGGTTCCGATTGGGAACCATCGGTTTACGCACATCCTTTCTTTCCGGAATAAATGGAAGAGAAAGGGTGAATTTTTTTGTTCTTTCGATTGGAGCTTAATCGATGCCAAATCAAAGAATTCGCATTCGTTTGAAAGCGTTTGATCACAAGTTGATCGATCAGTCTACGGCTGAAATCGTTGAAACTGCGAAACGCACTGGTGCTCAGGTAAGTGGTCCTATTCCTCTACCTACTCGCAAAGAACGCTATACAGTTCTGATTTCTCCGCACGTTAACAAAGACGCGCGTGATCAATATGAAATCCGTACTCACAAGCGTTTGGTAGACATCATCGAGCCAACTGATAAAACAGTTGACGCGTTGATGCGTTTGGACTTGGCTGCTGGCGTTGATGTTCAAATCAGCCTGGGCTAATAAGAGAGGGTTATAACAATGGCGATTGGTCTAGTCGGTCGTAAAGTGGGTATGACTCGCATCTTCACTGAAGATGGTACGTCTATCCCTGTGACTGTTATTGAAGCGACCCCAAACCGCGTTACTCAGCTTCGTACTGAGGAAACTGACGGTTATCGCGCTCTTCAGGTTACTGCTGGAACTAAGAAAGCTAACCGCATCAACAAAGCTGAAGCAGGTCACTTTGCTAAAGCTGGTGTTGAAGCTGGACGCACTCTAGTAGAATTCCGCCTAGAAGAAAACGAAGGTGCCGATATTGAAGTAGGCAGTGAAATCACTGTTGAAATCTTTAACGACACTAAGAAAATTGATGTAACTGGTACATCAAAAGGTAAAGGTTTCCAAGGTGCTATCAAGCGCTGGAACTTCAGTTCTCAGCGTATGACACACGGTAACTCTTTGTCACACCGTGCTCCTGGTTCAATTGGTCAAAACCAATCACCAGGTAAAGTATTCAAAGGCAAGAAAATGGCTGGTCAGCTTGGTAACAAGCAAGTGACTACTCAGTCTTTGGAAGTTGTACGTGTTGACGTAGAGAACGGCCTTATCCTAGTTAAAGGTGCCGTACCTGGCGCAACTGGCAACGATGTAATCGTAAAGCCAGCTGTTAAAGCGTAACGTCTGGGGAGTGAACTGATGGAATTAACATTGAAAGACGCGCAAAGCGCTCTTGAAGTATCCGAAGCGACCTTTGGACGTGAATTCAACGAAGCCCTGGTACACCAGGTAGTTGTAGCTTACGGTGCAGGTGCTCGTCAGGGTACAAAAGCGCAGAAAACTCGCGCTGAAGTTCGTGGTGGCGGTAAGAAGCCATGGCGTCAAAAAGGTACTGGCCGCGCGCGTGCTGGTACAATCCGTAGCCCAATTTGGGTTGGCGGTGGCCGTGCTTTCGCAGCAAAGCCTCGTGACTTTGACCAAAAAGTTAACAAGAAAATGTATCGCGGTGCGATCAAGAGCATCCTGTCTGAACTAATCCGTCAAGACCGTTTGGTTGTTGTAGAGAAGTTCGGTGTTGACGCACCTAAGACTAAAGCTCTTATTTCTGCACTTAACGAATATGAACTAAATGACGTTCTAATCGTTACTCCTGAAGTTGATGAGAACTTGTTCCTAGCGGCGCGCAACTTGTACAAAGTTGACGTACGTGACGTAGCAGGCATCGACCCAGTGAGCTTGATTGCATTTGAAAAAGTGCTAATGACTGCTGATGCGGTTAAACAACTTGAGGAGGCGTTAGCATGAAAGAAGAACGTCTACTGAAGGTGCTAGTAGCACCTCACGTTTCAGAAAAGTCTACAATGGCTGCTGAAGCGAACAACACAGTTGTATTTAAAGTAGCTAAAGACGCGAACAAAGCCGAAATCAAAGCTGCAGTTGAAAAACTGTTTGAAGTTGAAGTTGAAGGTGTTCGTACTGTGAACGTTAAGGGTAAAACCAAGCGTCACGGCATGTCTTTCGGTAAGCGCAGCGACTGGAAAAAGGCCTACGTGGTTCTTAAAGAAGGTCAGGACATCGACTTTGTCGGTGGTGCTGAGTAAGAAGGGGATTAGAAATGCCATTATTGAAAGCTAAGCCAACTTCTGCCGGTCGTCGTCACGTTGTTCAGGTCGTAAATCCTGACCTGCACAAAGGTGCACCGTACGCACCTTTGCTTGAAAAGAACAGCAAATCTGGCGGTCGTAACAACAATGGTCGTATTACCACTCGTCACATTGGTGGTGGTCATAAGCAACACTACCGTGTAATCGACTTTAAACGCAACAAAGACGGCATTCCAGCTAAAGTTGAGCGTTTAGAATACGATCCAAACCGTTCTGCAAACATTGCACTAGTATTGTACGCAGACGGTGAACGTCGTTACATTCTGGCTCCTAAGGGTATGCAAGCAGGTGATGCAATCCAGTCTGGTTCGGACGCTCCGATCAAGTCTGGTAACACTCTACCTATGCGTAACATCCCTGTAGGTACTGTTGTACACGCAATTGAAATGAAGCCTGGCAAAGGTGCGCAAATCGCACGTTCTGCTGGTGCTTATGCTCAGATCCTAGCACGTGACGGAAACTACGTTACCCTACGTCTACGCTCTGGCGAAATGCGTAAAGTTCTATCTGATTGCCGCGCCACTATCGGTGAAGTTGGCAATGCAGAGCACATGCTTCGTTCACTAGGTAAAGCTGGTGCTACACGCTGGCGTGGTGTTCGTCCTACCGTTCGTGGTGTTGCCATGAACCCGGTTGATCACCCACACGGTGGTGGTGAAGGTCGTACATCAGGCGGTCGTCACCCAGTAACTCCTTGGGGTGTTCCTACCAAAGGTAAGAAAACCCGAAGCAACAAGCGTACTGATAAGCTTATCGTACGTCGTCGAAACAAGTAATAGCGAGGATTCACCATGCCACGTTCTCTCAAGAAAGGTCCTTTTATTGACCTTCACTTGCTGAAGAAGGTAGAGGCTGCAGTGGAAAAGAACGAACGTAAACCAATCAAAACTTGGTCTCGTCGTTCTATGATCATCCCAGATATGATTGGGTTGACCATTGCGGTCCATAACGGTCGCCAACATGTACCTGTCATTATTAGTGACGAAATGGTCGGCCACAAGTTGGGCGAATTTGCGCCAACGCGTACTTACCGCGGCCATGTCGCGGATAAGAAAGCTAAACGTTAAGGGGTAGGAAGATGGAAGCATTAGCTAAACACCGTTTTGCCCGCACGTCGGCTCAAAAGGCACGCTTGGTTGCGGATCAAATTCGCGGAATGCACGTTGAGAAAGCTCTAGAGCTTCTTGCGTACAGCCCGAAGAAAAGCGCAGCGCTAGTAAAGAAAGTATTGGAATCTGCGATTGCTAACGCAGAGCACAACGAAGGCGCAGACATCGACGAATTACGCGTGTCTAAAGTTTTCGTTGACGAAGGTCCAACTATGAAACGTATCAAGCCACGTGCTAAAGGCCGTGCTGATCGTATCTTCAAGCGCAGCAGTCACATCACTGTGGTTGTAGCGGATAACTAGGAGTAGATAATGGGACAGAAGGTACATCCTACAGGTATACGCCTGGGTATCAGCAAACCATGGACTTCTACCTGGTACGCTAATACTGCAGACTATGCAGACAACCTGTATAACGATCATCAGGTACGTCAGTATCTGACTAAGCAACTAAAGAACGCTTCACTTTCTAAAATCGTGATCGAGCGTCCTGCTAAGAGCATCCGTGTGACTATTCACACTGCTCGTCCAGGCGTTGTAATCGGTAAGAAAGGTGAAGACGTAGAGAAGTTGCGTAACTACGTATCTAAGCTAGCCGGCGTGCCAGCTCAGATCAACATCGCTGAAGTACGTAAGCCAGAGCTAGATGGCCAGCTAGTAGCTGACAGCATCTCTAGCCAGCTAGAGCGTCGTGTTATGTTCCGTCGTGCTATGAAGCGCGCAGTACAAAACGCAATGCGTCTAGGCGCGAAAGGTATCAAAGTTGAAGTTAGCGGCCGTTTGGGCGGAGCAGAGATTGCACGTTCTGAATGGTACCGTGAAGGTCGCGTTCCTCTGCACACTTTCCGTGCGGATATCGATTACGCAACCTCTGAAGCGTCAACTACTTACGGTATCATCGGCGTTAAAGTATGGATCTTCAAAGGTGAAGTTCTAGGTGGTCTACCTACAACTCAAGAGCAAGCACCAGCTGCTCAACCTAAGAAGAAAGGCCGCAACGCTAAGCGAGAGGGCTAATCATGTTACAACCAAAACGCATGAAGTTCCGTAAGATGCACAAAGGCCGCAACCGCGGCTTAGCAGCGGGTAATACTGTTGCCTTTGGTACTTACGGCCTTAAAGCAGTTGGTCGTGGTCGAATGACTGCGCGCCAAATCGAAGCAGCGCGTCGTGCTATGACTCGTCACGTTAAGCGTCAAGGTAAAATTTGGATTCGAGTTTTCCCTGACAAGCCAATTACTGAGAAGCCTCTAGAAGTGCGTCAAGGTAAAGGTAAAGGTAACGTTGAGTACTGGGTATGCCAAATTCAGCCTGGTCGTGTTCTTTATGAGATGGAAGGTGTTCCTGAAGCTCTAGCACGCGAAGCGTTTGAATTGGCAGCGGCTAAACTGCCATTTAAAACAACCTTTGTAACTCGGACGGTGATGTAATGAAAGCGACTGAACTGAAAGAAAAGAGCGTAGAAGAGCTGAACGCAGAGTTGATTAACCTGCTACGCGAACAGTTCAACCTACGCATGCAGCACACAACAGGTCAGCTTGAAAAAACTGATCAGTTGAGAAAAGTACGTCGTAACATCGCGCGTGTTAAAACCATTCTGACTCAAAAGGCTGATGCGTAATGACTGAGCAAAAAATTCGTACAGTACAAGGTCGTGTGGTTAGCAACAAGATGGATAAGTCTATCACTGTTGTAGTTGAACGTTTTGTTAAGCACCCAATCTACGGGAAGTTCATCAAGCGCTCTACTAAGCTTCACGCCCACGACGAAAACAACGTATGCAATAAAGGTGACGTAGTAACAGTACGTGAATGTCGCCCACTATCTAAGAGCAAATCTTGGATGCTAGTTGACGTTGTTGAGAAAGCTGGCGTTTAATCGCTAACTTTTTTCAAAGTCTTAAAAAAGCCGCTCTCGAGCGGCTTTTTTGTATCTGCAGTTTCTTTAACGTGCTTCCATAGGCTTAAGCGTGTTCATTATCAGCGCCGTTGAAGACTAGCGTCTTGTATAAATCAACGTAGGCATTGGACATCCTTTCTATACCAAATTTACTTGTGACAAGCTTATACAAAGCCTCTCCATATTGTGCTCTTTCATCAGGGGCTTCAATTAGACTAATTAAGCTCTCCCCAATTCCGTCAATATCTCCCGGCGCTACCATTACACCTGTCTCCTTATGCTTGATAACTTCGGGTATTCCCCCCACAGGACTAGATAACACTGCACATTTATTAGCACCTGCCTGAAGTAAAATATCGCCTAAACCCTCTGAATAGGAAGGATGAACCAGAATATCTACATTAGGGAGTATTTTGGCTACCTCTTTAGTAAAACCGCAAAGCTTCACATGCTCGTCTAGCTTATGGCGTTCTATAAGTGATTGATAGCTCTCTTTTAAATTTCCCTCGCCAAACAATAAACAGGTTACATTTTCATGCTTGTTCAATACATCGTGCATAGCCAAAATGATATCCGCTTGCCCTTTTTGAGATATGTACTGAGCGAAGTTTGCAATGACGATATGGTCTTCAGGAATAGAGAATGTACGTCGCAGCCAACCGCCATCTTTGCATTGGGAATACTCTGTTAAGTCTACTGCTGGATATATAACGCGCTGATGTTCTACGCCTTCACAATGTAGTGAAACCACTTTCCTCACACCTTCAGATACGCTGATAACTGCATCGAATTGTTTGTACTTATAAAATGAAAAGTGAGTTTCGGGGTTATCTATTCGCCTTGTGCAAACCGTAGGCACACCTGAAATTTTGGCCAGCATGGCACCCCATACATCCGAACCCCGTTCGCTGTGCACATGAATAATATCTGGGTTAACCCCATTTACGACTTCCAGTAAACGCTTTACACATAGGAAGTCTGACTCACCGGCATACTTAATGGTATGCGTTTCACAATACCCCAAAGCCGTATGACGAATCTCACTGTCTTCAGCGCAAACCAAGTGAAGTGATATATCATCATGGTGCTCTAACGCATTGATGAGGTATGCAACTTGTTCTGCGCCACCGTGAAGATGTATGCCAAGTTCAATGTGAAGAACGCGTATACTCAAATGCCTTCCTTAAAATTTATTTAATATTCTGTATACGCTGCTTTTTTATTTAAGACCGTTTTTTGCGGCTTTTCTTATATGGTTGTGGTTACATCTTGCTGTTTAAACATCGCTATACGCATAAAGCGAGTGATCAATATATTATTGCCTTTCTCATATACACTATTTACTTACGTATAAGGTCGCTTTGCCCTAGACGCGGGCTATTTAGCCACTACAATGTCGAAAGAATCTATCGGGAACTGCGGCACTAGATAGCTAGAATTACCTGCTTACCGCTGGGAGTGGGTGTTTCGCAGTGCCCAGCACACCGTATTTGAAAAGCATAATTCAACATCGATAGTCGATCACTTGTAGTCGTGCCGTCGAAGTATCTGTATCAAAAAGGATGTATTTATGGTTGTTGCCAATACACGTGGCTATAAACCTACTCTACTTGAAACGCTCTGCCGGTGGGGATATTCGCTTGTATTGGCGATTGCGATTCCCTTCGCATTTATTCATTTATTGATAAAAGCCACTAAAGCAAGCGATTGCTCGCATCGAGGGAGATTTGAGCGTTTTGGTATAGTCCCAAAGCCGCTCAAGCAGAATGGCTATTTGTTTCACTGTGTTTCAGTGGGGGAAGTCGTGGCTGCTTCATGCGTAATAAAACGAATAATGCAACACGAGCCAGACGCGCAAATAACCGTAACTACAACCACGTCTACAGGCTCTGCTCGTGTTCGAGATATATTCAAAGACACCGTTCACCATTTCTATCTGCCTTATGATTTGTCGCTGACTATGTCTTCAATGCTGAAACGCATTAAGCCCAAAGCAGTAATGATTACAGAAGTTGAACTATGGCCAAACCTTATTCACGTGTGCTGGAAGCGCAATATTCCCGTTATGGTAATAAATGCTCGCATGACTGAGCGCTCGGCTAAACGTTATAAAAAAATCGGACAACTATTTAACCCTATGTTGGCTAAGCTATCTCACGTATGTGCTCAAGGGCAGAGAGACTATGATAATTATGCATGGCTTGGTGTTGCGCAAGATAAGCTAACCCTCACGAATAATATTAAGTTTGATCAAGCCGCAAATACAGCGAGCTCTTCTGCACATTTTCTTAGGTTAGCTAAGGGTGAAAGGCCAATACTAGTTGCAGGCAGCACGCACGAACCTGAAGAGAGCGTTATCGTTGAATCTGCAAAGGTTTTATGGGACGAGAACCCCCAACTACGGGTGATTATCGTCCCTCGCCATCCAGAGCGTTTTGAAGCCGTAGCAAAATTACTTGAAAGGCATAATTTGAACTTCGTCAAAAGTTCAGAGGTGGATAACGTTCCAGACGATGTGAACGTTATCCTGTTGGATGAAATGGGTAAGTTAAATCATGCTTATGCGGTAGCAACATTTGCCTTTGTTGGCGGCTCTATTGCCGATAGAGGCGGCCATAATGCCCTTGAGCCGGCAGCATTCTCGTTGCCAATAATGATGGGGCCTCACACCTATAATAACCCTGTTATCTGCGACTATTTAAAAGAATGTGGCGCATTAAGCATTGTAGAAGATGCTTCTCGCGTTTCTTCAACGGTACAAGAATGGCTTGAATCACCCAGTAAAGCTGAAAAAGCGGGAATGGCCGGTAAAAAGGTACTACAGGATAACAGCGGCGCGTTAGATTCTACTTTAGCGTGTATACATCGCAGTATTCGTTAAATGCCGTCAGTCAAAAACAGCAACTCGTTGTTATTGAACAAAAAAGGAACCCCGCATTTGTGCGTCTGATGCACCAAATTAGGCGCTGTGACAGCTAAAAGATAATGAATAGGGACTTGGTTTTTAGCTATCTATTTGATTATACAAGGATTGTCAAAGTTGGTTCGCTGCTTGCTATAAAGTGTGCGACAGCGTAACAACAGTAAAATCCAAATAAATATGCACCTTTTAAAAAGGGCACTGCGTTGCGCGTTTTTCAGGGAGAGACCTCCTGCCGGTGGGCAGGAGGTTTTCTTACTTTTGCACTTCTACTTTTTCTTCTTTTCGTTCTGGTTCAATCAAGCTAATCAGACGCCATCCTGCTTTAGGCTGAATACTGTTACCGTTGATAAAAGTATAGCTCTTACCTTCAGCGTTGATCGCAATGAGAGGTGTAGCGCGCTCACCATACTGTTTAATGTACTGCTCGTAAGTAAACTCTTCAGATAAACGGGTGGTTTTCACCATTGAGTCACGGGCAATGGCCGATGCTAAATACCCATAAGTAACGCCTTCATCGAACAGAGTAAGTTTTTTCGCGTATTGTTCGCTAACTTGGTGACTTGGTCGCGTAGATTGTTCGTTATTTGTCAGCGCCCATACTTTGTCTTTGCCCATCGTGTATTCAAAGTGATAAGCAATAAGTGGGTTAAGCTGTTTATAAGGCGACATAATCAGCACGGTACCGAATGTATTCAGATCAAGATGTCGCGCTGCATGGTCAGACATTGGGTTGCCAAAATATACTGGGATATCCTTCATACGCGCTTCTCTTATTGCGTCCCAGTTAGTATCTGCAATGGTAACGTCTAGCTTTTGATTTATCATTTCCGTCGCTAAGGCGCGGTTGAATTTACTGCCACCGAAAATCAGATAGCCAGTTGGCGCAGGCGCTCTCACCTTAAGTAGCGACGCAACAGTGCGTGAAGTAAGGCTCTGTACTACCACTGTTGCAATAATCACCATAAAGACAATAGGAACGATAATACCCGCGCCTTCATAGCCAATTTCTTCAAGCTTTAAAGAGAAAAGGGCTGATACCGCCGCTGCAACAATACCGCGAGGTGCAATCCAGCTTAGCAAGGCTAATTCGTTTAACTTGAGTCCGGTACCGACGGAAGACGCCAATACGGACAAAGGTCGAGCCACAAACATAATGGCGGCAAGCACTACAACGGAGCCCCAACCTACATCCACTACCGATTGTAAGTTCAAACGCGTTGCAAGCAGAATAAATAAGCCTGAAATAAGTAAAACACTGAGGGTTTCTTTAAATTCAAGAATGTCTTCTACGTCTACGTCCTTCATATTAGCCAGTACCATACCAGATATGGTAACGGCCAAAAGGCCAGACTCGTGCGCAACATAATTAGACGCTGCAAACACACCCAGAATAACGGTTAACACTGCGGTGTTAAGCAAATAGTGCGGTATCCAGTCTTTGCGAATAGACAGGCCAAGCAGATAGCCAGAAGCGAGACCAAGTACGGAGCCAATTCCAATGGTTTTGCCAAACGCTATCAGCGTATGGGTAATGGCGGTTTCTTGCGATGCAACGATAAACTCGAAAACCAGTACGGCGAGCAGAGCGCCGATAGGGTCTATGACAATCCCTTCCCAGCGTAAGATATTGGCCAAATTCGTTTTCGGTCGCACGGTTCTGAGCATGGGCACTATAACCGTGGGGCCTGTTACGGTAACAATGGCTCCGAATAGGAAGGATAGCTGCCAAGTAAGATCAAGACTGTAGTGCGCTGCAGTGGCTGCGACAAGCCAGGTTACAACCACGCCCACAGAGCAAAGGTTTCGAACCATGTTCCCATGACCCGCGATGTCGCTGAACTTCAGCGTCAGTGACCCTTCAAAAAGAATAATGGCAACAGAGAGAGAAACGACAGGAAACAGCAAATCACCGAATAAGTCGTCCGCGTTGAGCACGCCAAAAACAGGGCCAACCACAATACCGACAATTAACAACGGTAAAATAGCAGGGAGCCTAACCTTATAGGCTAAGTATTGGCAGGTAATTGACAGCAATCCAACTGCAACGAGTGAAAGAAGCGGGTCTGACAAAGTGAGTCCTTAACGTGTTGATATTATTCCATGGTATATCAGCCTAAACATTTGTCATACAGAGACTTTAGGCCAACCTAAGTTTATAGCGATATACGCTTGGGCTAAAAGTTTAGACCAATAGACCTTATTTAGCGCACTAAAATGCATGTTAGAGAGTGGGTAGGTTTGATATTATTCGTCACTTATCGTTCTTTTCGGAGCCTTTCATTGAACACTCACTTTAAATTCGCGGCTTTATCAGCATCGCTTGTACTAGCATCGGCATGCGCAGTTCAATATCCCATCCCTTCTGCACAGTTACAAATAAAAAATATCGTTGAGTTGCCGGAAGAACTTTCAGAAACATCGGGTCTATTTTGCGAAACGGACGGCATGTACTCATTAAATGACTCAGGTAATGCTCCCATCATTTATCGTATAAATTACCAGGGTGAAATTATTGAACGAACGCGCTTACCGCTCACCAATAAAGACTGGGAAGCAATAACCGCTGACGCTTCATCGTTTTACATTGCGGATGTGGGAAACAATAAAGGCAAAAGAGAGCAGGTCGAAATACATAAAGTAAACCGCTCAAATGTGAATGACATCACCTCTATTACATTGAAATACGAGGGTAATGACGCTTCGAATAACATTCCTTATGCACATGATTTTGACTCAGAGGCGATGGTTAAGCATGGCGATGACCTGCTTCTTTTTTCTAAAAGTTGGAAAACTGGTATAACCCATATCTATAAAGTGAACGAAGACGAAGCTGAGCAAACCATTAGTACGTTTGCGTCCATTGATGGACTGCCGGGCGTGGTAACTGGGGTAGACTTCGATCAGCACCAAAATAGGTTTGTTATCACCGGCTACAAATCAGATCCATTTGGAAACTTTGCTACTTTCATGGCTCAAGTATCAAGCGACTTTGCCCTTCTTGATGTATGGCCGCTTGAGCAATATAAACAAGTTGAAGGCATATGCGTGGATAATAGCGGCACATATTGGTTCAGCGAAGAAGCTACGGAAGGGCGCGAAGCATCGTTGTCTAGCGCCAGAGTGATGCCATAACAAGTAGCGCCAAAACAGGTAACGCCGTAACGAGCAACGCTATAAAAAAGCGAGCTGATTGAAGTCTGGCAGCCAATCCCCCCAAGCTTATGCACGGTTGTGAATAAGCGCTCTTTCATTGTCAGCAGCTGTTCTTTTAAAGTTATCTTTTAGTCGATGTTAGTAAAATGGCTAATACCCAACTGCCTACTTTCCTGTCTATACTGAAATTGTGATCGAATAAGTTGTAGCCAACCACAATTTGAGAGGCAGCGAAAAATGAGACGTTTAAACCAGTCCTTTTTAGCAATGTGCTTTTGTCCATGTTTTTTATTGGCGGGTGCAGCTAATGCCTCTGTGGTCGAAAAGGCACAAGAATGGCTCAACAAATATTCAGACAGTGACGATACGTTTTCCCTAACTCTCACTAAGAATAAAATTAAGTTCAAAGGCTGCAAACAAAAGCAGTATCAACTTGCATTTAGCCAAAAACTGGCGCCAATGTTTAACGTTGAAGCCATTGTCCATTACAACAAAGGGTTGCTTGACTACGGTGTTATGTCTCAGCGTGTCAGAAGCCACGAATTTGAAGTGGTTAGCTGGTGGGATAGAGGTGATTATCGGTTGGGGTTAAGCCATAAAGTACGCCCCCGTCATGAGATGAGCATTCCGGTTGCCGATACAATTCGTCTGCCTACCAGTACATCAGCAGGCCTTTACGTAGAAATTCCATTCAAGGAAGACAAGCACCTTCTTACTGTTGGAGCTATGAGAGAGTCGTGGGAAAGTGAAGGAGCATCAATGCAATTGCCATGGCGTTCCAGCCGTGACAATCAAGTAAAAGTAGAATACGCCATCACTTTCTAAATGGTGGCGCATAAGGTTGTGTTATCTCACCGCTTTGCCATTCATAAGGCATAAGTAAACTTATAGCTTAAATCTGCTCACTTCAGACGAGAGTTCTTGCGCCAGTTCATCGAGCTTGTCACTCACGCTAACCAATATCTTAGTCGCATTCAGGGTTTCTTCACTTGATGCACTAATGTCATTAATGTTTCGACTGATATCTTCAACCACCGTGGCTTGCTCTTCCGTAGCCGTCGCCACTTGCGTGTTCACATCATTAATGTGAGCAATCTCTTCGGCGATATCTTGAAGCAATTTGTCTATTTCATTGGTTGCGGTTACCACATCGGTTGTGCGTGCTCGACTTGACTCCATTTGCGAAACGGCAGATTTAGAGTCTTGCTGAAACTTATCGATCTTCACCTGTATTTCATCAGTCGCTTGAGCGGCACGTTGTGCAAGTGTTCGCACCTCATCAGCAACGACTGAGAAGCCTCGGCCGTGATCGCCAGCCCGAGCTGCTTCTATAGCAGCATTTAGCGCAAGTAAATTGGTTTGCTCTGAAATACCTCGAATTGTATCGAGGATACCGCCAATGGCTGCGGTGTGTTCATCTAGCGATTGAATAACCCGAGACACATCTTGAATTTGACCCGAAAGACCGTTTATCGCGTGTACTGCACGTTGGGTAATTTCTCGACCGTGAGCGGAATTAGTTGTAGCCATATTCGCATTTTGCGCAGCATGGGTAGCTGACTGGGCTACTTCATTTACCGTACTGCCCATCTCTGTTAACGCGGCTGCCGCCTGTAAGGTTTGATCGCGCTGGCTCTTGGTAGAGTTTTCTGTTTGATGAGACTGCTTCGCAACATCTTGTGCTGACGCCTTTAGTGCGTGACTTGTTTTCGCCACTTGCGAAATGGTGCCGTGAAGGTGATCAATAAAGTTATTGAACCCTTCCACTAATCGGGCAATTTCCTTTTGTTCTGGCATAGGAATACGAGAGCGTAAGTCGCCTTGTCCTCTGCCAAGCTGCTGGAAAACATCGGCTAGTGATTCAAGTGGCTTGGTAAGCGTGCCTGCTAGCCAAATACCAATAAGTGCGAAAGCGCCTGCTATCACCAAAGCCCAAATGATAATCTGGCGACTGCCTGCATTTAGTGATGCGTAAAGCTCATGCTCGGGTACTTGTGCAACCACGTACCAACCGGCTTTCTCCACATAGGTACTGGCAAACAGTTGCGTGTCGCCTGCCGCGTCACTGGTGGCCATAGCAAAGCTCTGACGATTGAGTAGTTGCCCTGATGTGCTTGAATCGCTTATGGACGCTAACTTAGCCTTTCCTAATAACTCGGTATTGGGATGCGCGATAATGGTGCCGTTTCCGTCAACAAGAAAGACAAAGCCGGTTTGCGCAATTTTCACCGCATTGATGATATCTAGCAGCTCATCGACCGATTTAGCGACACCCGACATACCTCTGCCGTTTACTTGCTGGTAATTCGCAAAAAGTCGGTAACCTTGGCCCGGTTCGTTGTATAGGCTTAGTGAAATTGGTTCGCCGCTATTTTTGTAAGCGAAAAACCACCCATCAAATTCATCGTTTTGTAGCACCCGCAAGAAACCATCTTGGTTCCAATATTTGTAGGTGGTTCTGTCTACAAATGAGGCTACCGTTAAATCGTTAAATTCAACGATATTACTTAAATAGCTAAGGAGACGGCGTTCGCCAGCGCTATCTGCGCCTGCCGACGACCAGGCAAGAATGTCGGGGTTAGAAGCAATGCCGTGAGCAACGGTAAGCATTACACTTGCTTCCCTGTCCACTCGGTTACCAACTTGTTTAAGTAATGAAGGAAGCTGAAGTTCTTCCATGTTCTCTTTAACGAGATCACGGGCAATCCATTGGCTAATAGAACCTACAAGAATAGCAGCAGCGAGCACCGCCACAATAAGAGAAATAATGAGTTTTTGTTTTATACTGAAAGTCATGACTTTCGACCACGTAAGTTAATGCTGAAATTTATGATCAAGGGTGACGTGGCATTGCAGGCACAGCAACGTCTGATACTGAGTCCTAGGCGGGTCAGTACTACTCTCTGATTCTTACGCTAGTGCTATTGTTATTTTTAAAGCGCAGACAAGTTATCGACCTTTTCCCTGCAAAGTTTATACTTTTTGCTAGGGCAAAGAGATTGTGAAGCATAATTGACCAATAGGTCAATAGAAAGATGAGGCTTTACAAAAACGTCAGTTACAAAAAAGCCCTCTGCTTTACGAAGAAAACAAGAGGGCCAATGGCGTACTGAAGCTAAATATTTAATTAGCCACAGCTAGGGCCTGTTGCTCTTTGATGTACAGCGAATAACAACAGGACCTAGGAAGGGTAAGGACGTTAACTTACTCTTTGCTTTCCTTAGGAATAGGGAAACCACGGTCACGCATCAATGCGTCTACCTTGGCGTCACGACCACGGAACTTGCGATATGCTTCAGCTGGATCCATTGCGTTACGTACGGCGAATAGATATTTCACTAAGCGATCGCCTACTTCTTTATCGTAGAAACCACCCGGTGCTTCCATAAAGGCTTCTGCTGCGTCAGCAGTAAGAACCTCTGCCCACATGTAGCCGTAATAGGCCGCAGCATAACCTTCACCCGAGAACACGTGACCGAAGTGAGGTGAACGGTGACGCATAACGATTTCTTCTGGCATACCAAGCTTCTTAAGCTCTTCACGCTCAAAAGTATCAGGGTCAATCTTGCTAGGATCGGTAGTATGATACTTCAGGTCCATAATGGCAGAAGCCATGTATTCAGTGGTTTTGAAGCCTTCATTGAAGGTTGAAGCCTTCTTAATCTTCTCAACTAGTTCTGCTGGAATTGGCTCGCCTGTTTCATGGTGAACCAGATAGTTGTTGATTACCTCATCGGTGGTCAACCAACGCTCTAACAACTGAGACTGGAACTCAGTGTAATCGCGTACGCCAGAATGCGAAGACGGGTATTCTACGTCAGACGCTAAGAAGTGAAGAGCATGACCAAATTCATGGAAGTAGGTTTCAGCATCATCCCACGAAATAAGTGTAGCTTCGCCATCAGCACCTTTCACGAAGTTCGAGTTGTTTGAAGACAATACGGTCTTCTTGCCATCGAACGTGGTGTAAGAGCGATACGTCGTTGCCCAAGCACCAGAGCGTTTACCTTGGCGTGAGAATGGGTCAAGGTACCAAAGACCGATATGCTCACCGCTGTCTTTGTCAGTTACTTCCCATACTTTCACGTCTTCGTGGAAAACGGGTACTTTGCCTTCTTCAACAGGTGTGAAGTTGAAGTTGAACAAGCGACCTGCAACGTAAAACATCGCTTCGCGCAGCTTATCAAGCTGTAAGTACTGCTTTACTTCGTTTGAATCTAGGTCGTACTTCGCTTGGCGCACTTTTTCTGCATAGAAGCGGTAGTCCCATGGCGCAATAGTAATGTCTGCACCTTCTTCATCGGCAATGGCCTGCATGTCGGCCACTTCTTCTTCAACGCGAGCAATAGCGGCAGGCCATACTTTCATCATCAGATCCATGGCGTTTTCTGGGTTCTTCGCCATACGATCTTCTAAACGCCACTGTGCGTAATTTTCGTAACCTAACAGCTCAACGCGCTCATCTCGAAGGGTTAGGATGCGCTTGATAATGTCATTGTTATCAAACTCGTCGGCATTGTCACCGCGGTTGTAGTAAGTACGCCATACTTTTTCGCGAAGCTCACGATTGGTTGAGTAGGTCAAGAACGGGTCCATAGACGAACGCGTATTGGTAATCGCATACTTACCTTCTTCGCCGCGAGACTCTGCTGCCGCTTTAGCTGCCTTTACAAACGAAGCGGGTAGGCCGTCAAGCTGGTCTTCAGTAATATAAGTAACGTAGTTTTCTTCGTCTGCTAGCACGTTGTTAGAAAACTTGGTGTGCAGAGTAGCAAGTTCTTGGTTAATTTCAGCATAGCGCTTTTTCGCTTCGCCATCTAACGTTGCACCGTTGCGCGCGAAGCTGTTGTAAGTCATCCACGTAATACGCTGTTCTTCTGGCGTGAGCGATTTCAGTTCATCAGACTCGTACACCGTTTTCACTCTTTCAAAGAGTTTTTCATTTTGCGTAATTTGAGTGAAGAAAGCTGACAGTTTTGGTGACATCTCGGCCTGAATTTCGCGGAATTCAGGGCTAGACTTGTTTGAGCTCCAAATGCCGTAATACGTGAATACGCGTCCAAGCTCTGCACCTGCGCGCTCCATTTCAACAATGACGTTTTCAAACGTTGGTGGCGCTTCGTTATTTGCGATGGCTTCGATCTCTTTAAGATTCAGTTCCATGGCTTTTTCTAGCGCAGGCTTCAAATCTTCCAAATTCATTTTATCGAAAGCAGGCACGCCACCGTACGGGCCTTTAAACTCTTGAAGCAGCACGTTATCAAACTGTGCTTGTTGAGATGTCGCTGTATTTTGTACATCTGTGCTGGTGGTCTCAGGTGCTTTTTGTTCTGAACATGCACCGAGTGCAACCACAACCGCCATAGCGGTGAGCGATGATTTAAATTTACCCATGAGTTTTCCTGTCTGTTTTTATCTATACGTTTTATGACAAAAACCATCTTAAGATAATGTAAAAATAAGTTAAATGCTCTTTAACGTAATTCCTTGCAGCACAGCGGTTTGAAGAGAAATCGCGCTGATATGCAATTCGTCGAAATTGGTCAAATTTTGATTGGCTTTATGCTGGTTGGAAATTACACTGCGCGCGTTCTGAATAGCTGTCTTCCGCAGCTCGTAAACCACTGACTTTTTTACTGTGATCATCATGTTTGAATTACTTCTTCACGCGTTTCCCGTTGCATTCGCTTTGGCCTCCTTTTGGTCGAACACTGAACGTAAATTACTGCTACTGAATTTAGGGTTATGTATTGCTATTGGCTCACTTTTGGTTTTCGAGCAAGCGTGGGGAGGAGCCGTAGTAATTACGGTGGCAGGGCTGAGTACCAGTTATCGTTTAATAAAACAAAAACTTCTGTCTCCTGTGGCAACCTACATTACATTAATCTCTATGATGGTTATTGTGCTGACGGTGAATAACCTAACCGGTAAAACATCGTTAGTTGAAGCTATGCCGGTGTTAACTTTTATGGCATACCGGTTTGGTGAACTTCACTGTAAGGAAGCGGGTTTAAGGGTATGCATGATCATTGGCTCCATCAACTTCACTGCGTACGGAATAATTACGCAAACGTGGGGGTTAGCCATTACTGAAGCCCTGTTTGCAGCCTCGAACCTGTGGTATTACATGAAGCTAAGACGTGCCATGCGCACCAGCCCTGTTTGAAGCATAAAGTAGTTCATGTCAGACCGATAACTGCACTAACCTAATGACAATAAAGTGGACGTATTGAAACCGTTGCTTGTATTGAAACCATAGCCGCTTTGTGATTTATTGCGTTTTTAAAGGGAATCAAACTTTCACAGGGAAGACGATGCAACGCAAACCCATCGACAAGGCACTATTTCTTGGTGTTCCAGCATTTCTACTGGCTCTTTTTATTTTAAATATCACTGCAGAAGGTGAAGTTAAACTCGCGGCTACCCTAGGCAGTGTAGGGCTATGTATTGGCTTTTTCTCTTATTTAAGAAGCAGGCGCTTCGGCAATAGATACCCCATTGAAAAATTGATAGAAAAAGATGGTGATTTTGTGGTGTTTCACTTTTTACAGGGACTTGATCGCCAACCCCTCAGGGTGAACGCCAATACTATCTATGCGCTTAATTTTTCTCACCATTACCTTGGAGTCATTTTGGAAAGCGGCAACGGTAAAGGGTTTGACTTTCACTACCCTCATAAGGAAGCCGTAATAAAAGCGAGACTTCAAGAGGTGCTTGGTGATGATGGATTTAACAACGTAAAAAAGAATGTCTAAATAAAACGAAAAAAGTGTAGAGCGAAAAAAGTGTAAAGAGACGCCCGAAAGTAATGTTTACTCGCGGGCTTTTTTATTTTATCAGTGTAAAAACTTACGCAAACACCACGGTCTTATTTCTGTGAATAATCACGCGGTCTTCTAAGTGGTAGCGCACGCCATGAGCTAATGCCGTTACTTCACAATCTTTACCCTTACGTACCATATCAGCTGCACTGTCGCTGTGACTAATACGTTTTACGCTTTGCTCAATAATAGGGCCTTCATCTAAATCTTTAGTTACGTAGTGACAGGTTGCGCCGATTAACTTTACGCCGCGATCATAGGCTTGCTGGTAAGGCTTAGCACCTGCAAAGCTCGGCAAGAAGCTGTGGTGAATGTTAATGGCTTTACCTTGCAACTCTTGGCAAAGCGTATCAGGTAAAATCTGCATAAAGCGGGCAAGCACGGTCAAATCAATTTTGTATTCTTGAAGTAAGGTCGTGATTTGCGCAAAAGCGGCTTCTTTCCCTAACGCTTTAAAGTCTACCCAATGGAAAGGGACTTTGTACCAGTCTGCAAACTGTTTCATTTGCGGGTGGTTGCCAATAATAACCGGAATATCACAGTGTAGTTCGCCTGTGTGCCAGCGGTGAAGCAGGTCAACTAAACAGTGAGACTCAAGGCTGGCAAGCAGAGCGACGCGCTGTTTTTTGCTGGAGTCGCTCAGCTTCCAGTTCATCTGATATTCGTTAGCAAGCGGGGTGAATTCTTTAACAAAGCTTTGATGATCTAACTTTAGCGAGTCGGTGCTAATTTCATGGCGCATGAAAAAGCGGCCGGTTTGTAAGTCAGTGTGATGGCTTGCTTCAACGATGGTAGCGTTATGGTCGGCCAAAAATTGCGACACGCTGGCAACGAGCCCAATTTGGTCTGGGCAGTCTATTACTAATCTAAATGTTTGTTGCATTTGGGCAGTTTGAATAAAAAAACAGGCTTTCTTTTTACCTGTGCCGCCATGCGTTGTAAAGGCGGCGCGCTACTTTAAACCAGCTTAAATTGCTATAACTCATAATCACACGAGGTCTTAAGCTCAAAAGGTGCGAGTCAAATGGACATCAGTTTACCCAAGTTAGCACGGTATTGCGTTTGCCTTTACTCGTCGGTTATCCCTCGGCGCAGCTTTTCTCTCACCGACATATTGTGTTTCAACGGCCAAGACTGGCGGATAGGGTAGACTACCCCTTGCGGTGTAGAGACAGACTCAAAAAGGTGAAATGCCGAAACGTGAACGTCTACATTGGGGCTGTAAAGGGGAAGAGGCAAGCTCGACGTAGCCTTTCTAACAAGCGTAACGTGAGGCTTATATTCTCTGCTTTCTACCTCTATTGCCGCCTTGCGGGCTGCTTTTCGCGACAATTTGGCGAGTTCACCTAGCGCCTTTGGCGCATCTGTCGGCGAAGCGAAGAGTATCTTAGGGCCGTTCCATAATCCCGTCGCATCGAGGGTTAGAGAAAAGGGTTCGCTCACAAGCTGATCGAGTTCATACACCAACGCTTCGTGCTGCCGGTGATTTATCTCACCTAAAAAGCTAAGCGTTATGTGGAAGTTCGCCGCCGGCACTGCGTACGGTTGCGCGGGTCCTTGGCTATTGGTGTTGTCGTAGCGCGCATTGGTAGACTTTCGAGAACGGGTATACTCGCTTTTTACCCATTGACGGGGCATAACTTCAGGCAATGCCTGTTGGCGCCAGCTATCTAGAGCAAGTTTTTCTGTGGCGCTAAGATCTAAACCAATAAAGCTTCGCATAGCTTTCCTCCTTCCAATTTGCCCTTTAGCTTGTACATCACGTTAATGTCCATATAAACCTAAGTTTATCATGGCGCTACCTGCGATTTCCAAAACAAGACGCAAGTATTGAGCTATTTGCCAAATCTAAAAAAATAGCAGTGAGGTTCGGGTGCATTGCTCAAATCAGGTACACTATACACATCAACTTATAACACCTTTATGCCCTTTATGTTACAGCCGTTTTCTCACTTACCCGCTTATGAACTCGTTACGCCGCTTGAAGAAGCTGTAGCCGATAGCAACGTCATCATAGGGGCTCCTCCGGGCGCGGGAAAGTCCACCGTACTTCCTTTGTCACTGCTGAAATCATCGCTTAAAGGAAAAATATTACTTATGCAGCCACGGCGCGTGGTGGTGAGAAACCTTGCGGACTATTTAGCTAGGCAATTAAATGAAAATGTGGGCGAAACGGTTGGCTATCGCATTAAAGGGGAGTCGAAAACATCGTCTGCCACTCGGCTTGAGATCATAACCGAAGGGGTGCTGACTCGCATGATTCAGCAAGACCCTGAGCTTGATGGAGTAGCCGCTATCGTCTTCGATGAATTTCATGAACGCAGTATTCACAGTGACTTCGGTTTGGCACTAGCGCTTGAAGTACAGTCTGGGCTTCGCGATGACTTACGATTAGTTGTAATGTCGGCTACCTTGGATGTAGCACCCCTTCAAATGTTGCTCAATGCGCATAGCGTGCCGCCAGTGGTAAACTTGAATACGCAAGGGCGCATGTTTCCCGTTGACATCCGCTACACACAAGATGTGCAGGCGCATGAGTTAGTACCCAAAACCTGCAATATCATAAAGCAGGCCGTAGGCGAACACGACGGTGATATTTTGGTTTTCCTTCCTGGGCGAGGAAGCATCAATGCTGTTGCCAAAGAAATAAAAGGGTTAGCTGAGAGTGTGGACATGGCCGTTCACATGCTCTATGGAGCGTTAAACAAATCTGTGCAACAAGCTGCTATTACGCCAGACCCGCAAGGCAGACGAAAAATCATATTATCTACCAATATTGCTGAAACGAGTCTTACCATTGAAGGCGTGACGGTTGTTATTGATAGCCTATGGGAAAACAGTGCTCAGTATCATCCGTCCAGTGACATTACAGCGCTTACCCAGCAGCGCATTTCGCAAGCATCTGCCACTCAAAGAGCGGGGCGCGCGGGGCGTGTAATGGCCGGAACCTGCTATCGTTTGTGTAGCAAAAGCAGCTTCGAGCGTTTGGCCAAATACAATGCGGCGCAAATTGAAAAGGAAGACTTAAGTAGCTTTTTGCTTGATACCTTAGCCTGGGGCAGTAGCCCAGATACCTTGGCATTGTTAACGAAGCCTACACAAGCGCAGCAACAGGTTGCACAACAAAAGCTTCAGCGCGTTAATGCTATCTCACAATCCAGCATTACTCCCTATGGAAGAGCGCTGGCCCAGTTACCCTGTCAGCCCCATTTAGCCCACTTATTGCTGACCGTTAAACAAGGGATTGATGGACTTAGTGCTGATGACAACGACGCGCTTCGCCACGCTGCTCCCTTTGTTGTGGCTCTTAGCGAAAGCAATATCAGTGTGGGTGGCGCAACAAATGTCATGGATGCGCTGCTAAACGCCAATAGCAACACGCGCAGTCAGCTTATACAGCAAGCTACCCGTTATGCGCGCTACGTGCAAAATAATGATGGAAAAGCACAACGCTTTAAGCCTGATATTAACGAACTAGACGAGCAAGCCCTAGGGCTTTGTATCGCTATCGCATTTCCTTTGCAGGTGGGCTATAGGCGCAGTGCGTCAGATAAATCGGCAGAGAGCTCGAATACAACAAACGGTAAGCCTAAGACCGGTATAGTCGAATACAAGCTGGCAAGTGGCAAAGGTGCAGAGCTCACTGCTGCTGGTAGTGCGTCCATTTTTAATGAGAGCGAAAATGGCGATGGACCATGGCTGGCAGTGCTTGATGGGCAGCTGATAAAAAGCACGGTGGCAATACGCTTGGCACAGTCAGTGCCTGAAAGCTGGTTGCGTTTAGCCTTTCCTGACGCGTTCAAAGAAAAGCGCAGCGTTATTCTTAACAGCGATACTGGGGTAATGGAAGCCAGAGTAAGTACGGGCTTTTATGAGATAACGTTAAATAGCACACCGGTTTCTGGACAGGAAAAAAGTCGTGAAAAAGCATTCTGGGATGATGCGTTATGCAATGCATGGTTTACATACCTTGATGCGCTTCCTCTAGCAAGCTGGCCACTTTCTGATGCAGACTGGCAATGGTGGCGAAGAGTGTCCATGGCAGGAAAGCTCAATTTACCACAAGAAAAAGCCTTCGATGAGCCCGACCCCTGGCCGTCGTCATTGAACGCTCTCGTGCACGAGGCCAAAGACAGTTTAGCACCCGTCTTAAAAAACTGTAAAAACATCAAAAACCTTAAGCAGTTACCGTGGAAAACAGCCTTGAATAATGGTTTGTCTTGGCCTCAGCAAGACGCGTTAGCCACGCTCTTGCCAACTCACGTGACTATTCCAACGGGCAGAGAGGCTAGCCTGGATTACCGCGATAATGGGGATGTGGTGCTGTCTGTCAAAATGCCAGAATTGTATTCTCAAAGCACGCCATTAACGGTAGCGGGTGGGCGAGTTACGGTTGTATGCGAACTGTTGTCGCCAGCAGGAAGGCCATTACAAACCACCAGTGATTTAGCGGCATTTTGGCAAGGCAGTTATAAGGAAATACAAAAAGAAATGAAGGGGCGCTATCCAAAGCATTTTTGGCCAGATGACCCAGCAAATGCATTGCCGACCAGCAAAACAAAAAAGCATATGTAGCGCGCCGATACGGCTACACAAACCATCGTTTTCAGGTGATTTTTATTTATTTTAAACAAGTAGTAGTGTCTATACGCCATTTTCCTATATGCCAGTTTCGTACACAGTATGTTTTTTACGACAGTGGTCGTGCGCTGAAACTTGCGCTAAGTTGGAGTATGAAACCTCACTCTTATTTACAGGTTAAACTACGCAATGAAACTATCTTGTATTGCTACTTCTGCTTTTTTATTTGCTACTTCAATTAACGTTCAAGCTCACGATTTTTGGCTAGAACCCACAGCATATCGTTCTCAAGAACCGAATTCGCTGGCATTGCAGTTTAAAGTGGGTCATAAGGAAGATACCTCTCATTGGAACCTTGCATGGGATAGAATAGTCGCGTTGCGCACCTACTCTTTTGACGGTGTGACTGATATGGCTGCCAGTGTTGTACCTAAAACCTCAATGCTGCCGGGCATGGCAAAAACAACCAAGCTCCCATCCGGTACTCACGTCATAGGGTTTGAAAGCTATCACGCCACAAGCACATTAAAAGCGAAGAAGTTTAATCAGTATGCAAAAGAAGAAGGCTTAACTGAGGTATTGGCGCACCGCGAGGCGAGGGGACAAAACGATATCGCCGGCAAAGAGCTGTACTCTAGAAAGGCGAAAACCATTGTGCAAGTTGGTGACGCGGTAACGAACAACGTATTAAAACCCATTGGCCACACATTGGAAATAGTGCCTCTTGAACATCCTTACAAGCTTGCAGGAAACACGCTATCTGTTCAGGTATTATTTAAAGGTAAGCCTTTGAGTAACGCGCTTATTGATGCGTATTCCTTGGTTGATCACAGCGCTAAAGAGCAAGCGGTTAAAACGGATAGTGAGGGCAAGGCGACATTTAAATTTGACGTCGAAGGACCTGTAATTCTGAATACAGTTTGGGGAGTCCCACTTACAAATAGCTCGGCTGCAGATTTCGAAACCTATTTTTCAAGCCTAACGTTTGAGTACTTTCAGTAACCAATAAGCTGAGCGGTTTTTACCTTACCGATTACTGAAAATACCAAATGATTAATGCGCCCCTGAAAGGGCGCTGTTTTAATCAAGATTAAGAGTTAGCTTTGCTTGCCAGGTCAATATTAAGTGCAGCCATCACTTCAAGTCCTGGGAACCCATCCGCAATCATGTTGTTACTAATTTGGTAATTGCGAATGCCTTCGCGGGTGGCGGGGCCAATAATGCCGTCAGGCTTACCCACATCAAAGCCCAAATCATTCAGCTTGCTTTGAAGGGCAATAATATCTTTGCGATTGTACGCAGGTAGATCAGGTAACGTGGCTTTAATGCCAGACGCGCCAGCAATGCGGTCAGCCAATACACCCACGGCAATGGCATAAAACTCTGAGTTGTTCCAGCGCATAATAACGCGGAAGTTTTTGTAGGCGATAAAGGCGGGGCCGTTATGACCAGCAGGCACAATAACATAGGCGGTAGTGTCGCCTTCGCCCAGCTCAGAACCATCAGCTTTTTTCACGCCTTGGGCGTGCCATTCACTGAGAGATTTTCTATTTTTATAGCCTGACTCTTGATAGTCAAAGTTCTCAGGCAGTTGCACTTCACGACCCCAGCGGAAGCTGCGCTCCCAACCCAAGTTGGCAAGAAAGTTTGCCGCAGAAGACAACGCATCTTCTTCACTTGCCCACAAGTTTATTTGTCCGTCGCCATCGCCATCAATAGCGTAGTGGGTATAGGCCGAAGGCATAAATTGGGTGTGCCCCATTGCACCGGCCCACGAGCCAATCATGTCTTCTTTTTGCAGCTTCTCTCGCTCCATCAATTTCACAGCAACAAGAAACTCTTGGGTGAAGTAGGTGCTTCGTCGCTTATCACACGCTAAAGTGGCAAGCGAATCGAGTACCGGCATTTTGCCTTTGTAAGAGCCAAAGTTTGTTTCTAGCCCCCAAAAAGCAAGCAGATAATGAGGAGGCACGCCGTATTTTTCACTTAGCTTATGCAAAAGCTTGTCGTGCTTTGCATACATCTCTTTACCTTTTTCGGTACGCCAGTCGGTAACGCGCTTGCTGAAGTAGCCCGGAAAGGTTTGTACAAATTCTGGTTGGCTTCGGTCTAGCTCAATCACACGGTCTTGGTGAACAATACGAGGAAACACATCATCGATAGTCTGCTGGCTAACCCCTTCCTGCTTGGCTTTATCAGCAAGCGCAGCGGTGCAGCTAGCGAATTGTTCATTGGCTAGCGCTGAATTCATTGTCGCACCCGCGAGAAGCAGCGCCATAGACGTGCGAAGTGACGGTCGAAGAAATGAGGCGTAAGACTTGGCCCCTTTAGGCGAACGAGTAGAGAAAAAAGAAGACTTAAATGAAGCTAAGCGCATAGTACGGTTCCTGTGTTACTTGCCAGCATGCTATCGCATTGTGACCGTGAAACGCGAGTAAAATTCATTTTAGTCCTTCAACATATTAGCGCCATGGGACGTTTCAGAAGTATACAAATTCGGAGTGTGCATATTTGGAAACAGTTGTTGAGAGGCGGCCCGAATGGTAATGTTGATACTATTAAAACTAACGTTTTAAAGGCGTTCGTTAAATCCATATCGCAATATGTGCGATGTCATCCTCAATGATCTTCATGGCGTTTTCACGTGGCAAAAAGACAGACAAAAGACAATCCATCTTCAAAAAGTAAAGCATCAAGCAATGGCAAAGGCTCGGCCAAGCGCTCGTGGTTTTTCAAACTGTTTTGGCGAGTCACTCTTATTGGTTTGGTTGTGCTTGGGGCCTATGCCTTCTACCTTGACGCCCAAATTAAGCATGCGTTCTCTGGAAATAAATGGGAAGTTCCCGCGCAGATCTTCGCCCGTCCGTTGGAAATCAGCAAAGGTGAAGAGATAACGCCCCAAGAAGTCATTGATGAGCTCAATTTGCTGGGCTACCGCAAGGTAACCTTTGCCGACAGCAGCGGTGAATATAGCTATCAGAATAAGGTGCTGACTGTGCAGCGCCGTGCGTTTCAGTTTCCAGAAGGCGCAGAGCCTCTGCGTCATTTAGTGATAACGTGGGAAGGTGCACGTATTGGGGAAATTTATGACAAGTCGCAAGGCCGCCCGTATGGTTCTGCAAAGCTAGAACCCTGGTTAGTAACGCGCATGACAAGCGGGTCTCAAGAAGACCGTATGCTGGTAACGTTAGACACCATTCCTGAAATGTTGCCAAAAGCGCTAACCCTGGTGGAAGACCGCAATTTTTATAATCACCATGGCGTTGCGCCGCTTTCAATATTGCGGGCTCTAATGGCAAATATTGCAGCCGGTAGAACGGTTCAAGGCGGCAGTACGCTAACGCAGCAGCTGGTTAAAAACATGTTTTTAACCCGTGAGCGTTCCATTGTGCGTAAGGCAAAAGAAGCCATTATGGCGGTGATCATTGATGCCCGTTACAGCAAATCAGAAATTATTGAAGCGTACTTAAACGAAGTGTTTTTGGGGCAAAATGGCGATATGGCCGTACATGGTTTTGGACTTGCTAGCTATTTCTATTTTGACCGACCAGCTAACGAGCTAAGTACGCCCGAAATAGCCACGTTGGTTGCTATTATTAAAGGCCCATCTTATTACAACCCACGCAAATATGCTGAGCGCACGAAAGAGCGTCGTGATTTAGTGTTGCGCATGCTGTTTGATGAAAATGAAATTAGTCGTCAAGACTACGAACGCTTCGTGAATATGCCGCTAGGGCTTGCCAGTGGTGCGAGCCTAGCAAGCGGTAAACACCCTGCTTTCATGGAGCAGGTTCGTCGGGAACTCAATGAAATTCTGGCTGAGCCTAGCTTAAGAGATTCGGGCGTAAAAGTGTTTACAACACTTGATATCGTAGCCCAGCGCCGCGCTGAAAGTGCATTGTCGGGTACGCTAGACGGTTTGCAAAAAGACAGGAAAGTGCCATTACAGGGCGCAATGGTAGTCACAGATAGTGCAAGTGGTGAAGTACGCGCTATCGTTGGCGGAAAAGACTTTGCGTTTAAAGGCTTTAACCGAGCACTAGACGCAAAACGCCCAATAGGCTCGTTGATTAAACCTGCGGTTTACTTAACCGCACTAGAAGATCCAACACAATTTAACTTGGCAACGCCGCTTAAAGACGAGCCCATTACACTTGAAAGTCGAAATGGAAAAACCTGGTCCCCGCAAAACTACGATAAAGAATTCAGAGGCCAGGTGCCTTTACTTCAAGGGCTAGTCGAGTCTTTAAATATACCTACGGTTAATTTAGGCATGCAGATAGGGCTTGATGCGCTAGCCGATACGATAGAGCGATTAGGGGTAACCACCCCCGTAGATAAAGTACCGTCGTTGACCCTTGGTGCTTTTGAATTGACACCATTTAGTACAAACCAAATGTACCAGACCTTATCAAATGATGGGCGCTACATACCTCTTCATACGGTGACTTCTGTAGTAACAGCAGATAACGCGCTGCTTTGGAAAAAGGCGGAGTTTTTTGCTCAGCGCACCGATGAAGCAGCAACCTATTTGCTCAACTATGCCTTGTATAAAGTAACCACCGAAGGTACTGCGAAGCGCATCGGTTGGAATTTTGGGAATGTGAATATGGCTGGCAAAACGGGCACCACAGACGATTACCGCGATAGCTGGTTTAGTGGCTTCGATAGAAACAATGTGGTTACGGTTTGGGTAGGCAATGATGACAACCAACCGGTTAATTTGACCGGTGCAGGTGGGGCCTTGCCCGTCTTTATAAACTACATGAAATCTCAGTCACCCAAGTCATTATCAAGGCGTTTCCCAAAAGGCTTAGGCATTGCACATTTTGACGCCAAGACCGGCGCGGTTGTGGTTGCAGGATGTGCTGGGAGTTTAAGCGTACCGGCTATTTTGGATGTGCTTCCTCCACCTCAACAAGATTGTTCAGGCCGTCCCGTAGACGAAGACAGCGACAAGGATGATAAAAGCTGGTGGGAACGGATATTCGGATAAAAAAACTCCAGTAAGAAGATAGAAAACACAATCACTTGGCTGGGATACAGTCCGTGCTTTCTATCTCCCTCTGGAGTAAAAGGCCCAGGGAAGGCAAATCTTTTAGCGGTAGTCGGTTAGGTTCCTATTTGTTTTTATTGCGTTTTCAGTGACCTTTCTGAAGGAATAGGCGCGCTGTTGAAAACACCAGCGCACTGACTACAAACGCAATAACCGGTCCGAGTACCACCATAAATAGGGTTGCGGCGGTTAACATGTGCATTCTCCTTATGCGTCGTTATCGTCTGAGCTGATAGGCTCAATCGGCGTAATAGTGATGTCAGCAACCAATGCATTTGCTTCTTCTACTTCTGGCTCAAACGTATGGCTTGCAGTTAACACGTCATAAGTCACGCCTAGGTCCAAGTTCTGCTTTACGTCATGCATGGCGCTTTCAACGATGAAATCTGTATGCGAAACAATGTTGTTCTGAGTGTCGTCAGCGAACGCTGATGCGCCCAATACGCTAGTTGCTAAAGTTAGTGCAGTGAAAGTTTTGCGACCGATAAACATAGTAATCTCCAAAAATTAAGTTAGACACTGCACTTGAACATACTGCGTGGCAGCTATCATGTTGCTAAAGGTTTCGATAATAAGTCGTTATCAATTAACAATTAGTTTATAGCGAGGGATGTGCCAACTCGTAAAAATAAGCTAAGTGTATGAATTTAGTGAATTTTAACTTTTGATAAAAAATAAAGGTGGAATAGGGGGATTAAAGAAATACTAAAATTTAGCGAATTTAATGTAGAGGTGGTCAAAATGACTAACGCAAATTTTTTAACACTTGCGCAGCGACACTGGTGACCATGAGAAAGGTCAGAAATAGGGGCGCTAGTCTATAAAGAAGAGCAGCGCCGCCAATGTATAAAAGAGTGAATAGGTCTAGGACGCTTTACTTCTAAATTGTGAAACCATTGTCACTACTAGCGCAATGATCACACCAGCAGCAATACCAACAACACCATCAGCAAGTATAGACATAACCAGCGATGCGTCTGGGATAAGTGCGGTAAACCAGTCGGTAATAACGTGCAAAAAGCCAATGCTGTGTGTGAGGATGCCACCACCGACTAAAAACATAGCAACAGTGCCTACAACCGCAAGGGTTTTCATTAATGCGGGGGCGGCAACTAATAACGCTCTGCCAATAAATCGTTGAAGGGTGTTCATTGAACCTGTTAACGACTTGCGAAGCATGTAAAGCCCAACATCGTCCATTTTAACTAGTGCCGCTACCAGCCCATAAACGCCAAGGGTAATCGCTAAGCTTAGTGCTACTAGTACACCAATTTGCGTAGTAAGTGTTGCATCGGTCACAGTACCTAATGCAATAACAATGATTTCAGCAGACAGTATGAAGTCGGTGCGTATAGCGCCTTTAATTTTATCTTTCTCAAACGCTACCATATCCACATCTTCGTGGGTAAGCGCTTCTATTCTGGCTTCTCGTGTTTTTTCTTCATCTTCGTGGGGAAGATATTTGTGTAGCAGTTTTTCTGCACCTTCAAAACATAAATATAACCCGCCCAGTACCAAAAGGACGGTTATAAGTGAGGGCACAAAAGCACTGATGGCCAACGCCGCAGGAACCAATATTGCTTTATTAATAAGTGAGCCTTTTGCTACTGCCCATACAACAGGTAGCTCTCGGTCTGCTTTAACGCCTTGAACCTGGTCGGCGTTTACCGCCAAATCGTCACCCAAAACGCCCGCTGTTTTTTGCGCAGCGACTTTCGACATGGTTGCGATGTCGTCCATTAACGTTGCTATATCATCAAGTAGGGCAAGTAAGTTAGCTGCGGCCACGTCGAGTATCCTTTGTTATGTATTACAGTTAGAGTAATCGCCAGTAAATAGCAGCTTAGCGTACTTAAAACATGGGTGATATACAATCAGGAATAAAGCCGATAAATCACGGTTCTTTTTAGGCAGTTTTCAGGGCTATCTCCAACAGAAAAGGCGAAATCAGAGGAAGTGTGAGTTGAGAAGAGCACGCTCGTGCTCTTCTCATGTTGAAGTTAATTACCCCAAATGTTGTTTACCAGTTCTGGATGATCAACGAAAGGGTTTCGATTGTTCTGGAAATTGAAGGCAGCGTCATTCCTATCGATTTCCTTTTGGCTTACAGGGTCTTGAGAATGCCAGCTTAAAAGCAGAGTTAAGAACCAGCTTTCAAATACTTGATCACTCGTACCATTCAACACTGCGTCGCCATAGGTGCTATTCGTTTCCCAATTTGCAATGACGTTTTCATAACGTGTCGCCATGTAGAAATACGCTCTAGCGAAGTCACCTTTGAACTCGTCGATGGGCTCAAAAACTGTGCCTGTATAACCAGAAGCAGAAGAGCCAGCGCCCAGTTTGGAACCATTCGATGACGTATAAGTAGCACTTGCGACATCACCGTACGGATAGCTACTTCGGCGACCGTTAACGTAGCCGTCGGTTGCAAAAACGTGATGAACATCAGTATTCATCGGCGAGACTGCACCGCCAAACCAGCTGCGCGGGAAGGCGTGTTCGCGGTTATAGCAACTGCCTTCTCCACTATAGCTGCCACACTGGTCAGAACCAGCCGTGTAGCTGTAAGCGTCACTACCATTTGGGTTTTCTGAATACATGTCCAAAATGGAGCCGTCATTTTCATAGTAGCTGTCGCTTGTGTATGAAATATAGAATGTCCAAAGGTCGCCATAGCTTTGTGTATTATGATTTTTGATAATGTTGTAAAGCTCGGTTTTTAACGTATAGCCTGACAGACCGTTGGCACTTGCATAGTAACCAGTGAGTTCTGATGAACCACCACCACTGCCACCGCCACTCGTTGTGCCAACGCTAAAGCTGGTGCTTTCACTCGCGCCGAAAGAGCCGCCATTAGCAACAGACACGCCCTCTATTAGCAAGTTATAGCTGCCAGAGCCATAGGAGCAGCAGATTCCATCGCCATAGGCATCACTAATGGTAAAGGTATATTCTCCATCAGTAAGGCAAACCGCTTCAGTATAACTTTGGTTGCTAGCGTAGCTGCTGCCAGAGGCTTCAACTTGGTTGTTTGCGTTAGTTATTTGCCAACTGGTTTCACTGCCGTAATTGTCGGTAGTTAAGTTCAAAACGCCTGAATGGCTTGCACACGAACTTCCACCACCGTTATTGCCACCTGACCCAAGCGTAGTCGGCTCGAATGCGTCTACATAGACGGTTTCTGACCCATCAAAGCCAGTCTGATCATAAAAGCGTAACCCCACCTCAATCTCTTTTGACGCTGTAGCGGAATAAGAGAAAGTAAGCTGTTGCCAGTTTCCGGTTAAGCTGTTGTCAGAATAACCTTGATAACCGTCTACATATAGGCGTGCTTTTACAGCACCTTCAGTGTGATATAGCCTCACTGAAAATTCATAATTTTGACCGGCGGTTACATTGATTGTCTGACGGAAGTCAGTTGAACCTTGTGTTGTCGTATTGACGGTAACTGCAGCAGACTTGCTTCCCGAGAATGAGTAGACCGAGTTTTCAGCTACACTAATGCCGGAGTCGATAGTTGACCATGAATTAGGTGCGCCAGACGTCCATGTTTCAAAGTCTCCATTGGAGACCTGACCCATGGCGATAGCGGGTAACAACGCACCTGCCAAGCCGACTATTTGACGTAAGTTTATATTCATTTATTTTCCGTTATTGTCTTTATTTTAAATGTATATTTATTCCTTAAACGTAGTGTTCGACGCCTTCCTAGGCGTATCAAATATTGCACGTATTTGTGACAAAATGAATAAAAGTGCTTAATCTAACGGCAGAGAGTACTGAGTTAACGGCAAGGAAATAGATGCAAATAAACGGTGAGTTAGGCAAAAGAACAGTACTACCTATTATGGACTGTTGGGAGCAATAAAATGACTGACAGCCCAATTCCATCGCTATCAGTACGCTCATATACGAAGCAAACGTGCCGCCATAAACACAACTACTTTCAGTTAGTGCTGCCCATCAACGGACATATCTTGATAGAAATCGATAATTTTAGCGGGCGAGTAGGCGTAGGCGAAGGCGTATGCATAGCGCCGAATGAGGTCCATTATTTTAGCGCTAACGAACTGTCAAAATTTATTGTGGCGGACTTGGAGTATGTGCCAGTTAATTTAAATGACAGGTTGCACCCGATATTTCAGGTAACGTCAGCATTACAGGCATTTTTATCGTTTGTAGAGATTCAAATTAGCCAATTTGCTGACCAAGGCCATGAAGAAATATTGGCGCTATTTTTAACCTTGCTAGAAACATCCTTGAAAGGATGTGGTATGGATAAGCGAATGACTCCTGTATTAAGCCATATTCATCGCGACCTTGCCCGCGGCTTTACACAGGTGGAGTTAGCACGGATAGCCTGCATGGGAACAACGCAATTCAAAACACGCTTTAAAGACGCCACCGGGCACAGTTTACGAGATTACCTTGTAAAAGTGAGGATGGAAAAGGCCAAAGCACTACTTAGAAATACGGATACACCAATGTTGGGTATAGCTCAGCTAACAGGGTATGAAGATGTTGCAGCATTCAGTCGCCGGTTCAAAGCGTATTTCGGGCGACCCCCTAAGTTTTTCAAAAGAAAGTGACTGTGATAAGGGCTTACCTCACATGACGGTAAATCGTTGATAGAGAGGGCTAGTTAATCTCTTCGTCTTTAGGAAATTTATTGACTCTGGCTTCTATAAAACGTTTGTGGTCGTCCATTTTGGTGCATTCTAAGGTTCCACCAGCAATCCCACTCAATATCGTCAAAGTTTTATTGGTCGTACTGCTACAGTTTACGCGTTTTGAAGGGCGTCGATTTTCATTAGCTTGTATTTGCTGTGTGCTTGGCCCGCTAAGCACAGGACTATTTTTACGCTCTTGAAATGCTTTTGCTGCCTGTTCTGCGTCTTCAGCGACTTTGTCACTGTGATACTTTTCAAAGTAGAGGGCTGCGCCATCTTTTACCGACAGATTCAACGAGCCTGCGCGCCGATTTGCGTCTTTTGATAAAGTGGGCGACGGCAGTGTATTAGTCGGCTTACTTTCAACGGGTACCTGCTGTGTATCGGACTCAGCATTTTTCTGCTGCTTGGGCGCAGGGCTTTCTACAATTTCATTCTTACTATCAAGTGCTTCAGTCGCTTTGGTTGCGTCAGGCTTCAACTCAATTTCTTGCCTTTTAGGGGAAACATCGATTGGATTAGTTTCTTGTGGTTTAGCTTGGGCAGGAGGGCGTGGAACGGGGGGATAGTACAGTCTGGCGCTTATCTCCGGCGTTCGCTCCAAAACATTTACTCGTGCTTTTTGGTTGTTGATGCCCATTTGAGAAAGTATGACCACTACGATGACCCCAAACACATGTGCACAGCCCGAAATTAATAGTGGGCGCCACGCCGTTTTCTTTGCAACGGAATGGTGTTCAATGCTGCGCTCAGGCGCAAAGAAAGATGGGGTGATAGTCGTCATAGTAAACAACAGACCATGGGCCCTATCGAATAGTTCCATCCTAATTTCATCGCACTTTTTAGTCCTCTCACCTTACCGCAACCTCATACCGCTTCAAAATTGGGCAAATTTTTAACAGTGCACCATTAGTGTGCATTATTTTTGTGCGTTCATGAAGCGTTTGCTTGTATGTATTTGATTTATTTGGCTAATCATTTGTGGCATGGCTCTTGGTTTATCTTCCCATAGTTGGAAACACGACCATAAATCACAGAATAACCAAAACAAACTGGGAGCAACTCATGAAACTAGTCACAGCGATCATCAAGCCGTTCAAGCTAGATGATGTTCGTGAAGCCATTTCAGAAATCGGTATCGACGGTTTGACCGTGACCGAAGTGAAGGGCTTTGGACGTCAAAAAGGACACACTGAACTTTACCGCGGAGCGGAATATCAGGTGGATTTTCTACCTAAAGTCAAACTGGAAATTGCTGTTCAGGATGATCAAGTAGAGCGCCTGGTAGAAGCCATCGTTGGCGCTGCCAAAACAGGCAAAATTGGAGACGGCAAGGTGTTTGTTTACGACCTTGAACACGCCGTTCGTATTCGAACTGGTGAGTCGGATAGCGACGCGCTGTAAGCCACAACGATATATTTGCGGAGAAAACCATAATGGAAATCACTTTTGAACTTGGGTATGCGCTAGATACCTTTTATTTTCTAATCTGCGGTGCACTGGTTATGTGGATGGCTGCAGGTTTTGCGATGCTTGAAGCAGGTCTTGTTCGAGCGAAAAACACCACAGAAATTCTAACTAAAAACGTGGCGCTATTCGCTATCGCTTGCACTATGTACATGATTTGCGGTTACGGCATTATGTACGGTGGCGGCGACTGGGGTCCATTCCTAAGCGGTATCATGGCTGATGGCGCAACAGGTGTCGCTGAAGAGCCAGCAACATATGCACCTTCTGCTGACTTTTTCTTCCAAGTAGTATTTGTTGCAACAGCAATGTCTATCGTATCTGGTGCGGTAGCTGAGCGTATGAAGCTTTGGGCATTCCTAGCGTTCGCAGTTGTTATGACGGGCTTCATCTACCCAATGGAAGGTGCTTGGACATGGGGCGGCGAAGCAGTATTCGGTATGTATACGCTTGGCGACCTTGGTTTCTCTGACTTTGCAGGTTCAGGTATTGTTCACATGGCTGGTGCAGCTGCTGCTCTTGCTGGTGTTCTTGTGCTTGGTGCTCGTAAGGGTAAATACACCGCTGACGGTAAAGTAAACGCGATTCCAGGTGCAAACTTACCGCTTGCAACTTTAGGTACATTTATCCTGTGGATGGGTTGGTTTGGCTTCAACGGCGGTTCAGTACTGGCTACTGCAACTGTTGAAAGTGCAAACTCAGTAGCGATTGTATTTATGAACACAAATGCTGCAGCTGCTGGTGGTGCAATTGCTGCACTTATCGTAGCACGCATTCTATTCGGTAAAGCTGACCTAACTATGGTACTTAACGGTGCACTAGCCGGTCTTGTGGCTATTACAGCAGAGCCTTCAACACCTACACCATTACAAGCTACTTTGTTCGGCGGCCTTGGTGGTATTTTAGTAGTGCTTAGCATTGTTGCACTAGACAAGCTTAAGATTGACGATCCAGTGGGCGCAATTTCAGTTCACGGCGTGGTAGGTCTTCTAGGTCTTATCCTTGTACCTTTCACTAACGATGGTTCAAGCATCTCTGGTCAGCTAATTGGTGCAGCGACTATCTTTGTATGGGTATTCGTAGTGAGCCTAGTGGTATGGCTAGTGATTAAAGCGGTTATGGGTGTACGTGTGAGCGAAGAAGAAGAATTCGACGGCGTAGACATGAGCGAATGTGGTCTGGAAGCATACCCAGACTTCACAAGCAGCCGTTCGTAAGAGAGTCTCGATTAGGCAACGAAACAACAATAACAATAATGCCTTATTACTTCGTTTAAGCCCCGCTAATGCGGGGCTTTTTTCGTTTCATGCAATGTGTTTTAAGACCATTATTGAGCTTAGGAAAAGAGCCTAGGCGTAATGTGACAATAACGCTACACTATGAATCGATAAACTAACGCTAGATTAATTATCGGCAACGTTTTAGTAAAAGGACGGTTATGACTGCAAGTGTGCGACTTCTACCTTTGATACTGGCTTTCTTTAGTATCAGCTGTTTGGGCTATGACAGAATAACGGGGCAACCCTTTGCAAGTCGCTCAGAAGTTATTGCAAAGAACGGCATGGCAGCAACAAGCCAACCATTAGCTACGCAAGTGGCATTGGATATTTTAAAACAAGGCGGCAGTGCAGTTGATGCAGCTATTGCAGCCAATGCCATGTTAGGTTTAGTTGAGCCTACAGGCAGCGGTATTGGCGGCGACCTATTTGCCATTGTGTGGGATGCAAAAGAAGAAAAGCTAGTCGGCTTAAACGCTTCTGGCCGTTCACCCAGACAGTTAACCAAAGCGGTGTTTGCCGAGCGTGGCTTGCATCAAATTCCAAAATTTGGTCCGCTACCCGTTTCTGTCCCTGGCGCTGTAGATGGCTGGTTTGCACTACACGAAAAATTTGGCAAGCTGCCCATGTCTGCGCTGCTTACCCCATCTATCAAATATGCCCGTGAGGGGTTTCCTGTTTCAGAAGTCATTGCCTATTACTGGCAGATGAATCAAGAGCGAATAGGTCATTATGACGGCTTCGCAGAGACTTTTCTTATCGACGGGAAAGTACCGCAAAAAGGCGATGTTTTTAAAAACCCTGGCTTAGCCGTGACCTATGAAAAGATTGCAACAGGCGGGCGAGATGCTTTTTATAAGGGCGATATCGCACGCACTATCGATGCTTACATGAAGTCTCAAGGCGGCTTTTTGTCATACCAGGATTTGTCATCGCATACCTCGGAGTGGGTAGAGCCCGTTTCTGCTAATTATCGCGGTTATGATGTGTGGGAACTTCCGCCCAACGGACAAGGCATAGCGGCCCTACAGATTCTTAATGTGCTTGAGCACTATGATATCGAAGGAATGGGGTTTAACTCAGCAGACTACATCCATACCTTTGTTGAAGCCAAGAAGCTCGCCTTCGAAGATCGCGCTAAGTTCTATGCGGATCCAGACTTCAACGATATTCCAGTCGACTGGCTAATTTCGAAAGAGTATGCCGCTAAGCGCCAGAAGCTCATAGATAATGAACGCGCAGCGAATCGCGTTGATGCGGGTATTTATGAAGGGGATACCATTTATCTGACCGTTGCTGATAAAGAGGGCAATATGGTGTCCTTAATTCAAAGTAACTACCGCGGAATGGGCTCAGGAATGACACCTCCAGGGCTAGGATTTATTCTTCAAAATAGAGGTGAGGTGTTTACCCTTGAAGAAGGGCACTTTAATGAATATCGCCCGGGAAAGCGTCCATTTCACACCATTATCCCGGCTTTTGTAACAAGAAACGGTAAGCCAGTGATGAGCTTTGGCGTGATGGGCGGTGGAACTCAGCCTCAAATGCATGCGCAAATTATTGTTAACATTCTCGACTTCGGAATGAATTTGCAGGAAGCGGGGGATGCTCCACGCATACTGCACAGTGGGTCGAGTAGCCCAACGGGCGCGTTGATGACTGATGGTGGCTATGTGAGCTTAGAATCGGGGTTCAGTGAAACCGTTCAGCGAGAGCTCATGGAGCGGGGGCATAAGCTTCAACGCGTGGTAGGCGCGTTTGGTGGCTATCAGGCCATCGCTTGGGACGAGCAGAAAGGTGTCTATTTTGGCGCTTCAGAAACGCGAAAAGATGGACAAGCCGCGGGCTATTAAGCACACTAGTGTAAATAATAGGCGGCGGAGTTAATTTTTTCCCCGTTTGCTGCTTCGCTTTAAAGGGTTTCAAAGTTTGAAGCAGCCGCTACACTTTACGATAAGGTTCGCACAACAAAGCGCGGCGAATGATCGCCAGCAGCGAAACGTCAGAACAAGGCGTTAATAACAACAAGAGCGGCAATGACACAACCACAAAAAGGCCTCTGCGCTGAGCCAAATTTACATGCACAGTATTTATTACTGAACGTCATTGATGACGATAGCCAAGCCGTACGCGCCAAACTATCTCGCGTGCTGGATATATTCGAGCATTTTGAGAATGAGCACTACGAAGCCATGGTAACCGGCGTTGTCGCTATTGGCACCGGTTACTGGGCTGAGGTATACCCCGGTTTGATACCTGTTGAGCTTGCCCCTTTTCCTGATATGCAGTGTGATGATAGAAGTGCCCCCACCATGCCTTGCGATCTCTTCATTCAAATTCGCGCTGATAGGCTGGATATTTGCCATGCGGTTGGCATTGAAGTGATGGATTTGTTGCGTATTCATGTAGAACTGGTGGAGCAGATAAGAGGGTTTAGGTACTTAGATGGCCGTGACCTCAATGGTTTTCTTTATGGCGCAGACAATCCACGTGGAATGAAGCGCAGACAAGTCGGGATTATTGGCGAAGATGACCCTGATTTTAGCGGTGGCAGCTATGTTCACATACAACGCTATCGCCATGATTTAAGGCGTTGGAATAGTCTTTCAAGCCGTCAGCAAGAACAAGTGATGGGCACCACGCAAGAGCACAATTTGGTAAGTAGCGAACAGTCTGAATCTTCGCACTGTGTTAGGGCAAGCACTGTTGCGCCCGATGGCGACGAACCAAGGCTAATTAAGCAAGGCATGCCATACGGTGATATGGCCTCTCAAGGCTTATTCTTTGTAAGCTGTAGTGCCAGTGCGCGGCCATTTAAACAGATGCTCCACAGCCAAATATACGGCAACGGTGAAGGCGATTATGACAGATGGCTGGACTTTACCAGTGCTGAAACAGGTGCTGCGTTTTTCGCGCCATCCATTAATTTTATTCGCCAGCAGGCTAAGTTATCTGAGTCCTAAATTTAACCGTCGCTTATGGCCATTGGGATTAGTAGACTAGCGCACCATCCCAATCCTCCTTAAAATCGACGCTTCTGTAAATTCGACAAACATCTATGTGATGATGCGCTAGCGAATCGTTTGGGCTCATAGCGACAGCGGTCTCAAAAAAAGAAATGGCCTCGTCCCACTGCTGATTTATACGGCATGCGATACCTGCGGCAATCTTGGTCTGAACCGCTAACTTCTTTTCCTGCTCACTCTCTGAAAGGTGGCTTAACACCTCGTATATTTCAATTGGCGCTTTTCGTCCTTTCACTCTTACCCAGTCAAGCAAGCGGGTTTTAATTGGGAAGCCAGACCCTATGGTCTGAAGAACTTGGGCACTGACGATAATATCCGCCTCGTATTTGGGGGTTAAAGCTTCTAAGCGAGAAGCAATGTTTACGCTATCGCCAATGACGGTGGTATCCATCCTATCTTCTGAACCTACCGTACCCATAATAACAGGGCCAAAGTGGATACCTATTCCCATATTAATTGGTTCGTAGTTACTGTTCTTTCTATGGCCGTTATATATTGTCAGCGCTTTGCGTAAGTCGAGCGCAGCATTAACCGCATCCATAGCTTTTTGTTGTGAAGATCCTTCGCGATGATCGAACAGCGCCATAATGGCGTCGCCCATGAACTTATCAATAAAACCGTGGTTTTGATGAATAGGATCGTTCATTCTGGTGAAATAAGAATTAAGAAAGTTCATCAACTCTTGTGGCGTAATACGTTCAGAAAAACCGGTAAAGCCTCTGATATCGCAAAACATAATCGCAACGTCGTTTTCAGCCGCATAGCCAAGACCCAGCGCGTCTACGTCAGAATTCGACATGTGCTCCACAAACTGCTTTGGAATGAATTTTTGAAAGGTTTGTGTAAGCCTTTGGGCCTCATCGGCAGCTGTGTGAAAGTGCGTTTCGTCGTCGTTTTTTGCGACAGTGGTGGAGACATGACGCCGACGTTTAAATTGGCTAGCTCTGTATGCAAACCGACGGCTGCGCCTTACGTGCAAAATTGTGATAGCGACACTGTAGAGAAAAAGCGCGCAAATAGCGCCAAACTGCCAATCCATTGATAACACCACACCTATAAACTGCTTTTAAATGAAGGCTAATAATCTAGCCCGCGAGGAATTCAAGCGTTACGTATGAGAGAAGCAATGAAGAAGAGGCACTAACACGCCACGGTGGGCGTATTAGTGCAAAAATTACCAGAAAGGAATTAACTTAAAGCGTTGAGAACACTTTATCTGCTGCAGCAAGGGTTTGCTCAATGACTGCAGCGTCATGCGCTTTAGAAACAAAGCCCGCTTCATAAGATGCAGGTGCTAAGTAAACGCCTTGCTCTAGCATACCGTGATAGAACTTGTTGAATTGCTCGGTATTACAGTTAATTGCTTGCTTGTAGTTCGTGACTTTCTCTACGTCAGTAAAGAATATCCCAAACATACTGCCGGCAATATTAGTAGTTAGACTAATATTGTGTTTGTCAGCAAGGGCTTGGAAACCATCCACTAGCGTTTGCGTATTTTCGAAAATTGAATCGTAAAGTCCAGGCTGCTTTATTTGCGTTAAAGCAGCAAGACCTGCAGCCATTGCTACTGGGTTACCAGAAAGCGTACCCGCTTGGTAAATTGGCCCTGTCGGTGCTATGTGAGTAATAATGTCACGACGGCCACCAAAACAGCCCACTGGCATGCCGCCGCCAATGACTTTACCCAAACAAGTCAGGTCTGGTTTGATGTTGTAACGCTCTTGCGCCCCGCCGCGAGATACGCGGAAGCCTGTCATTACTTCATCAAAAATCAATACGCTGCCATATTGGTCACAAATAGCGCGAAGTCCTTCAAGGAAGCCTTCCACAGGAGGGATACAGTTCATGTTACCTGCGACAGGTTCAACGATAATGCACGCAATATCATCGCCATGGGCTTCGAAGATTTCTTTTACGCTGTCTAGGTTGTTATATTCAACGGTAAGCGTATGCTCAGCAACATTTGCTGGAACACCTGGTGAACTTGGTACACCAAGGGTTAGCGCCCCTGAGCCCGCTTTCACTAGCAGTGAGTCGGCGTGCCCGTGATAGCAGCCTTCAAACTTAACAATTTTGTTTCTGCTCGTGTAGCCGCGAGCCAGGCGAATAGCTGACATAGTGGCCTCTGTACCAGAGTTCACCATGCGTACCATTTCCATAGATGGAACCAGTTCGCTAACCAACTCAGCCATGATCACTTCAGCTTCGGTAGGTGCACCGAAAGACAGTCCGTTATACGACGCTTCAATAACCGCTTCGCGAATTTGGGCGTTATTGTGACCTAGAACCATAGGGCCCCAAGACTGAATATAGTCAATATATTGTTTGCCATCCGCATCCCACATGTAAGCGCCATCAGCTTTCGTTATGAAGCGAGGTGTACCGCCTACCGCTTTAAAAGCGCGAACGGGTGAATTTACGCCACCAGGAATGGTTTTTTGGGCGCGGGTAAATAGGGCTTCAGATTTTTGCATGTAATTACTTACTCTTATTGCTGTACCAAACAACGTCACGCTCGTACTTAGTGAGAAGGTTTTCTACACCCAGAGTAAGCGCAAACAATGCCATTCTGACAAGTACACCATTGTCGGTTTGTCTAAAAATGGCGAGGTTTGGATTGAGGTTTAGATCGTTATCTAATTCGTTGGCTTCCATACGTGAATCTCGTGGAAGTGGATGCATGATAACGGTCTTCGACTGAAAGTGTTTCGTGTAAATCGACTGATTAAGGCGGAACTTACCTCGGTATTTGTTGGCTTCTTCTTGAGAAGGAAAGCGCTCTTCCTGAATGCGTGTTTGATAGCATATGTCCGCATCCATATTCCCTTCAAGGGTATCGGTAATCGTAAGCTGGTGCCCCGCATTTTCGATGGCGTCTATGATGGGCTGAGGCATGGCCAGCTCTTTTGGCGAAATGAGCGTAAAGCGAATGTTTTTAAACAAACATAACAAGCGAGATAAAGAGTGTACTGTTCGGCCGTAACGCAAATCACCAATCATGGCGATGTGTAAGCCGTCAATGCCGTGGCCATTGTATTCCAGTTCACGTTTAATCGTGAACAAGTCCAACAGTGCTTGGGTTGGGTGTTCGTTTGCACCATCACCACCGTTGATAACAGGTACACGACTTCCTTCGGCAAATTCTGCCACTGAACCCGCCGCAGGATGTCGCATTGCAATAATGTCGGAATAGCCGCTCAGCACACGGGCTGTGTCGTACAATGACTCACCTTTAGCCAGCGCAGAGCTCGACATGCCGGTGGTTTCTCTAACTTCACCACCTAAAAGGTTGAATGCGGTACCAAAGCTAACTCGCGTACGGGTACTTGGCTCAAAGAAAAGGTTACCGAGAATGGCGCCATCTAACACGGTTGTGCGCTTTTGTCGTTTGGCATAGGGTTGCATGGAATTGGCAACTGAGAACACTTTCTCAATGGCCTCGCGATCGAATTGATTAACCGAAAGAATGTGGTTACCGGTAAAGTCAGACATGCGCTTCTCAATCATCAACGAAAACGGCGCTAGTTTATAATACCGCTGGGGTTAAGTCATTAGCGCAACGTTAATCTTGCCTTACGTTTTTCTCAGTTTGGCGTTTTATTGAAAAGGGCTTTCCACAAATCAAAATGCAAGTGTGCATGTGCGCAGATGTCGGCTAATTGTGTTGCTGAGTATAGTGGGTAAAGAGTAAAAGGATCTTTTCGGCCGCGCTATTTACGTGGGCTGTGATCGCTTCGTCTTGAAGCGGAGACTGTATGCCGCACAGCATCATGGTGTGATATTCCCCCTTAAGCAGGGCGCAATAATCTACTGCCAGCTGTTGGGCGATATCACGGCTTAAGCTACCTTCTCCGAACTTCTCTATGACATCACTCAATGTAGATAGGGAAGCTTCTGGGCCAGCCTGATAAAAAAGTGTTGCCACATGAGGGCTATTTACCGCTTCAGCTATAATTACTCGAAAGATAGCAATGGCTTCAGGATCTTGTAAAAGTCGCACAAACTGACAGCCAACTTTTCGTAAACATTCTAATAGTGAGAGTGAACCTGAAGTGGCGTCGATAAGTTGCTGGGTGTCGAGTTGGTATGATCTGCATTTCGATGAGATTGCCGCTTTAAAAAGAGCGTCTTTTCCTTCGAAATGAGAATAGACCGTTTGTTTAGACACACCTGAGGCTTTAGCCACAGTGTCCATAGATGTGTTGGCAAACCCCTCTTTTAAGAACAGGCAAGACGCTGCATGCAATATAAGATGGTATTTCTCTTCGCTTTTAGGTCGGCCTTGCTTTCGAGTGGTAGCCACGTTCGTTCTCACTGTATTGACGAATATTTAAATATCAAACTGGACGGTCTAGTATTTATATACTAGCATAGTACAATAAGTATGCAAATATAGCCCAGAGCAAACGCTAAACTGGTTAAAGGAAATGTTATGACTGCTGCAACGACGCCTTCTAAAAGTGGCAAACTCTCACTTATTATCGCTATTGCCGTTTTTACTGCAGCGTTGGTCATTCTTTTGATGACAGCAGGTCTTGGCAATGCGACACAAACGCCAGAGGCAAGAGTTCCCGTTGCAGTGTCCACTGGAACAGTCAAAATTCAATCGGGCTTTGAAACTCCAATCAATGTTTTTGGGCTAATCGAATCCCCGCGGGCCACTTCGCTTTCATTCGATATGGCAGGGCAAGTCAATACATTACTTGTTGAAGAGGGCGATATAGTAAGCAAGGGAGATGTTCTAGCCCGTCAAGATATTCAACGTCTCAATGCCAGAAAACGTGAGCTTCAAGCCTCACTTGAGCGTGCAAACGCCGACCTTGAACTTGCTAGAGTAAACAGCGAAAGAACCACGTCGTTGGTTGAGAAAAAGCTAGAATCAGCGCAGCGACTAGACGAAACCAAGGCAAGTCTCAATGTCGCTAAGGCCCAAGTTAGTGAAATGCAGGCCGCCCTTGAATCACTGAATGTAGAAATAGAAAAAACGACCCTTATTTCTCCCTTCGATGGCGTAGTCAATCGACGCTTTTTTGATGAAGGCAGTGTAGTTAGCGCTGGAACCCCCGTGTTTGGAATTACGGGCATAGAGAATTATCAGGCTCGTTTCGCGGTACCTGCCGATGTTGTGGATCAGTTTGACCTTAATGAGCCGGTGCTGGTTAGCGTCGGGGATATTGATGTGGCGGGTACTGTTACGCAACGCTTACCTGTTCGCAACGTGCAAACGCGAACCATTGATATTTTAGTGACATTAAATAGTAATGAGCGGGTACGCCCCGGTGACATGGCCATTTTGTCTGGATTTCGTTCTCACTCTGAGACAGGAAGTTGGCTGCCGGTTAACGCGCTAAGCAACGGCTTACGCGGTTTGTGGCGCGTATTTGTTTTATCAAACGAGCAAAACGCCACCCTTGAAGCTCGTGTAGTGGAAGTTGTATATACCGACGGAAACAACGCGTTTGTGCGCGGAGCGCTTAAAGATGGAGAGGTTTACGTAAGCGAAGGTACACACAAACTCGCACCTGGCCAAATGGTATCAATCCCCAGTCAACATCAAGCTGGGGCACGCTAATGAAGTCATTTAACTTCGGCTCAGATAAATCTTATCCATGGTATACCTTATTTTACCGACGAGGGCATTTACTCATACTGAGTCTTCTGGTGCTAGTCACAGCAGGGTTGTCAGCATTAGGCTCTCTGCCGCGTATTGAAGACCCGCGAATAGATACGCGAAACGCATTAATCATCACTCAGTACCCAGGCGCATCGGCGGAACGGGTAGAGGCTTTGGTTAGTGATGTGCTTGAAGACAGGCTTAGAGAAATATTTGAAATAAAGGAAGTGAAGTCCACGTCGCGTGCTGGTATCTCCATTATCCTTATAGAAACGCAAGACTGGATAAACAATTCAAGTAACGAACAATTATTCAGCGAAATTCGCGACGCCATTGGCGCTGCCGCTGAGTCATTCCCTGAAGGTGCAATGGCGCCAGTTTTCGATGAAAAGCGCGGCGCGACAGCGTTCACTTTATTGCTATCTGTGCGAGCAGACCACTTTGAAAATACCCCTATTACACTCACCGCGCGTTTAGCCCAAGAACTTACAGACAGGCTGCGAAACGTTAACGGCACTGAGCTAGTGCGTGTATACGGCGCACCGCAGGAAGAAATTAGCGTCAATATCGAGCCTATTAAGCTTGCTGCAACGGGTCTTACCTTACAGCAAGTAAGCAATTTGATAAGCCGCGCCGACCCCAAATTACCTGCGGGTATGCTTAACTCCCAGCAAAGTAATTTGCGCTTTACAGTGGGAGAGGGCTTAAATGGCGTGAACATGATTGCTTCAATTCCCTTAGTTAACGAGCAAGGCCGCTACTTACGGGTAGAAGACGTCGCTACAGTTGAGCGCAGTTTCACTACCCCTCGCAACGAAGTGGCATTTCTAAATGGTGAAGAGTCTATCTTTGTGGCAGCGCGTATGCAGCCCTCACTGCGTTCTGATGTATGGACAGAAAACGCATTAGCAGTAGTGGAACAGTTCAATAAAGACTTCAGCGGAACCTTAACCGCGACCGTTGCATTTGAGCAAAACGAATATACCGCTACTCGCCTTGCTGACTTATCGATGAACCTGCTTATGGGGTGCGCCGTGGTCATGATGGTTATTCTACTTTTCATGGGGTTTCGTGCTGCGTGGATTGTGGGCCTGGCACTTCCCTTATGCGCCGCTTTTGCCCTGTTCTCTTTAAGTTTTTACGACGAGCAAATTCACCAAATGTCTATCTTTGGCATGATCATCGCCATTGGTTTACTAATCGATAATGCCATTGTTATTACCGATGAAATTCGCATTAATTTACAAGATCCTAATTTAACGCGAGTAGGTGCTATGGCCAAAAGCGTTTCACATCTATTTGTACCGCTGCTGGCTTCAACGCTGACGACCATTTTAGGCTTTATGCCCATCTTTCTTTTAGATGGAAACATTGGTGACTTTGTTGGCCCGATTGCCATTAGCGTGGTGATGGCACTTATTGGCTCGCTGTTTATTTCTCTTACTATCATTGCAGCCCTCGCTGCCCGATTTTTGCCAAAGCACGACAATAGTTCGCAACATGAAATAGCATCGAAGGCGTGGTGGAAAGTGGGGTTACAAGCGCCAGAGCTCAGTCTCGCTTTTAAAAAGCAATTGGGTAGATGGGTTAAACAGCCAATTTTGGTGTTACCGGTTATTGCTATCCTTTGTTTATCGGGTTTTATATTGTCGGGCACCTTGGCCAATGTGTTTTTCCCAAGTGCAGATAGAGACCAGTTCGAAGTGTACCTGTGGACCAAAGAAGGGAGCAGCATCGACAACACAACGAACTATGTTAAAAAAATAGATAGTGCTATTCGCAGTGAGCAAGGCGTGAAACAAGTAAGTTGGTTAGTCGGGGGCTCTGCGCCGTCGGTGTACTACAACCAGATGATGACGCGTGACAACATGCCTTATTTCGCAAATGCTGTGGTGTCGACAGATACAGTGGATGACGCTGTTGCGCTAGTGGGCAAACTACAACAAGAGCTTGATAGCGCGTATCCAGAAGTACAAATTGTAGTGCGAGCCTTTGGGCAGGGTCCGCCTATTGCGGCGCCTGTTGAGGTAGAGATTTTCGGCCCTGATCTGAATGTGTTGAACGACCTAGGCGACAAAGTACGCATGTTAATGTCTGAAGTCGACGGCATTTCTCAGTCTATAACCAGCGTTTCAATGGGAGAACCCGAGCTTAAAATAAACGCGGACAGCGATAACCTGTCTTACTTGGGGCTTACGCTTTCCGAGCTTGCCAATCAAATGCAGATAAACTTTTCAGGTATTACTGGTGGTTCTGTTTTGGAAAGCACAGAAGAAATTCCTGTACGCGTAAGGCTAGACGAGGCGTATAGACAAAATGTAACGGGCGTAGACGCCATGCCAATTCCGGTTGCAGGAGACAATGCTATTTCTTGGTCGCCACTTGCTGCTGTAACAAACTTAACGCTTCAGCCTGCAACCAGCAGTATCACGCGTCTCGATGGTGAAAGACTCAACCGTATTCAGGCGTTTTTGCTTCCTGGTGTTCCGGCCATTGATGCAAGTAACCATTTGCGAGATCTGCTCGAAAGTCGATTAATTCTTCCCGAAGGATATCGTATTCATTTAGCTGGAGACGCTGATGAACAGCAGCAAGCATTAGGTAAATTAGCGACCTATGCGCCAGTGCTGTTGGTTCTTATGGTAACTACGCTCATTCTGACTTTTACCAGCTTGCGCATGGCGGGTGTAATCGGATTAGTGGCAATACTTTCTGTAGGGCTGGGTATGTTCAGTCTTTGGATATCTGGATTGCCGGTTGGGTTTAATCCGCTGCTAGGTTGTGCAGGCCTTATTGGCGTAGCAATCAACGGATCGATAGTGGTCATTGCCGCTATCAACGCGAACCCCAAAGCAAAGCAGGGAGACACGAAATCCATTGTTGAAGAAACCATGAGCTGTAGCCGCCATATTTTATCGACTACTTTCACAACGGTAGGTGGATTGATTCCTTTGCTATTGTTCAGTGAAGGTAGCTTTTGGCCGCCGTTGGCCGTGGTGCTGGCTGGTGGGGTAGGATTTTCGGTGATCTTATCACTAGTCTTTACGCCGACCATAGTGGCGGCATTTCAACGATATCGTTATAGAAATCACACATTGGCATAATTTTACGGTTAAACTATCCCTTTTTAACCCACGTATAAATTTGGCTTACTTAGCGTATGCGAAAATCAAATCCTCTTTTGCGTTGGTGGCAAACCGACTGCGTGAAGTGTAAACGCATGAGACTTTATATATTTTGGGCCGTAATCATGTTGGTGGTGTATTTTTATGTCTGGTACTAGTGTCGAACCAATCTATATCCGAGCAGCCTCGAAAAGTAACGGTATTACCAGCCTGGTGCTGGGCTGTATCGGCCTGTGTGTTGCGGCACTGTGGTTAGCCTTTCTTCCCGATTGGCTGTTCTTAGCGGGGATTTTCATCACCAGTGCCGCGTTAGTGTGCTTGCTCGTAGGGTACTTCAAAATTCGTGAGCCCGACTATAGTTTGGAAATTGCCAAAGACTATATTACTTATCGCCACCGTCTGGGCAGTTGGCGCATTCATTGGGACAACCTGCTGCGCGCAGATTGCCCCCGTGTTCGCCATGGGCTGGAGCATATTCCCCTTGAAACCATCGGTTTCAAAATCAAAAGTTACACGGATTTCCTCAATACGATTTCACCACGGCTTGCAACGCACTTGTTAATGGAGCAGCGGCCATTGCTAATGCAGAACACAGATGAGAATTGCGCCTCTGGAAGCTGTTATGAGCAATCTATGTTTGACGATAAGCAGTACGTTATGGAAGACGGGACCATCATTAAAGGCATTAAAGCTATGCTGGCACATCGTATGGTAGAGCTAAGAAAGCGCCTTGGGTATGATATTTTTATCGCGAGCTCAGAGCTAGATAGGGATGCCAGCGAGTTTGCAGGACTTATTGCTCAGTGCCAGAAAGCTAGGCAGTCTTCTGAAGCCAGCTAAGCTCATCGTAGCAATTAGACTTTATTCGCCTAGCTGCGGCTGTCCTTCAATTTACTCTCGTTAAGCACTTTCTTGGCTTCGGCAATAAGGGCTGGTAAGTTTTCCTCGACTAGCTTGTGCTGACCAAGTTTAAGTGAGCTCTCTGTTTCGTTGGCTAAATGCTGCATGCGCGGCAGACCTGTATAGCAACACGCACCGTGGAGTTTGTGAACTTCGGTCTTAAGCCCATTGTAATCTTGATCGTCCCAAAGCGCCGAAAGTGTCTCGATAGTTTCGGGCAGCAACGCAATAAAACTGTCTAACATTTCTTTTGCTGTATCTTGATTTTGATTCGCTCGTTTAAGTGCTAGCTGCCAGTCGATAGAGGGAAAGACGATTTCACCGGGCTCAACATTGTGGCACCACGAATTGATAAGCGTAATAAGTAGCTCAACCTCAATAGGCTTAGGTAAGTAATCGTCCATGCCAGAGGCAAGCAATCTTTCTTGCTCTTCTTTAAATGCGTGGGCTGTCACTGCCACTATTGGGGTACCCATATTCAACGGTGATTTACGAATTTCTCGGGTGGCCTGCAGTCCGTCCATGCCTGGCATCTGCACGTCCATGAGAATTAAGTCAAACTCTTGAGTCTGGCATTGATTGACGGCGTCTTGTCCACTGATCGTTGTGGTGAGCTCGACAGGAGAATGATCGAGCCACGTATGCAGCAGTTTAAGATTCATTTCCATGTCATCAACGGCAAGAATTTTAGCTTTTGGTAGCGTGCCTATTTTCTCTTGTATCGCATTTTTAGCTGGCGTTGTATGGTGGTGCACCAGGCTATCTAACTTGGTAAGCGTCATCGGCATACGCGCTTGTGAATGGAAATGTTGCGACAGGCTTGGGTATTGCGCAAAAGGTTCAGGGCCGGAATACCAAAGTATGCGCTTTTGCGCAGGGAATTGTACAAAACGACTTAAATAGGTATCTCGCAATCCCATCTTACTTACCGGCACAGTTGCCATGAAAAAGTCGTACTGGCCTTTAAGTGACATCAAATAATCTAGTGATTCAACAGAGGTAACCTGCGCACCCAAAATCGATAACATGCTTGCACTTGAGCGGCGTGTTGCAGGTACCGGATCGAAAATAACCACGTTCTTACCTTTCCAGTCTTCACTACTAGTTAACGCATATTTCTGGCTTAACTGGTTCATACGTAATGAGACGTTAAACGTAGAGCCTTGGCCTAATACACTTTTTAGCGTTAGATCACCGTTCATTAAGCGAACCAGCTCTCGACTGATCACGAGACCTAATCCAGTGCCTTGGTAATTACGGTTAAGGGCGTCGTCTACTTGCGAGAAGGCGTTAAATAGCTTTTTTCTGTCTTGTCGGCTTATTCCGATACCTGTGTCTTCAACAGTAATATTTACTTCGTGAATACCATGAGGAAGCGAGCGTCCGCTCACCGAAAACGTAATGGTGCCGCTGGACGTGAATTTAAGTGCATTACTTAACAAGTTATTGAGCACTTGCTTAATACGAAACACATCGCCAATGAGCTTTTCAGGGAGCGGGTGCAAATCAAATACAAATTCGATGCGCTTGCTGTGGGAAGATTTAGCCATAATAGTGACCATTTCTTCGAGCAGCTTATTAGGCGAGAAAGGCTGATTATTAATTTGCAGTTTACCGGCCTCAATCTTAGAAAAATCGAGGATATCGTTAACGATTGTTAGCAGGTTATCCGCGGCCGTATTTACAATTCTGACTTGCTCTTGCTGGTCAGTGGGCAGCGACGCATTGTTCAACTCTTTGCTGAACCCCAAGATGGCATTAAGAGGTGTGCGAATTTCATGGCTCATGTTGGCCAGAAATTGAGATTTAACGTTACTGGCTTTTATCGCATCTTTGCGCGCGATATCTAAACGGGCATTCTGCTCTTCAATGAGCTCCATATTGTTGCGCAAATCATTTGTTGCTTGCTCAACTTCGCTTTCCAGCTGGCCTCTGCTTTTCTCCATTAATGCAAAGGAAAAGAGCCCTGCTTCTAAGAAAACACCCACCTGAAAACAATAGGTGGTGAAGTCGTTGGAAGGTAAAATTCCGATAAGGCTTAACATACCTATAATTGCGCCGGTGGCGAGCATACTCCATGCAAATATGAAGTAACGAGCGGGCTTAAACTTATTGAAAAATGCTTCGAACCCGGCGTAGATATAACTCAATATCGCCACAAGACCCACGCCGTATACTAGGTTGTTCTTCCAAATAGAAGGAAGCAGATCGACGAAGCACACCAGCCCTGTTAACGCTTGGCAAACCAACAATAAGTTAATGACAGGATGTGCCGTGGGAGAGTGCTTTTCCGTTTCCAAAAACGTCTTGGTAAAAAAGCCTGAGCTTATACCAATAATTACGAATATCAGCTCGGAATGCCCAACCAGCCAAGAGGGGATCCCCTGACTAAACAGCAAGTGCGTATGGCCGCCCCACACAAACTGCCACAAAATAACCGCAGCGATATAGCCAACATAGGCAATCAGACTTTTTTCCCGCACGCCAAAAAATAGAGCAAGGTTATAAATAGCGAGAATAAGCAATCCGCCGTAGAAAAAGCCCCAGAGCAAGCTGTCCATTTGGAAGTAGCTGCTATGTAGCGGTTCGGCTTGAATTCGAAGTGGTGCAATTAGGCTAGATGAGCGACTTTCAATGCGTATGTAAAGGTCGACAGGATCGCTATCAGGCAGCTCAACACGAAAGGTTGGAACACGAAAACGCTGTTCTTTTTGAGCTTTCCCCTGATGGCTTTGCTTTATTACTTTGCCGTTTTGCACCAAATAAAAATCAACACTGTCGAGTTGGCTGAAATTTATTGAGAACACCCAGTGTTTATCGTTTGAAACATTGGCAACAGAAGTGAGTAGCCACATGCCATTATTACGAAACCCAAAGTTAGGGTTGTCATGGGGATGCATAAGGAAATCATTGCGTCTTCGTGATACATCGCTGATAGTAAGCTGATAATCGGTTTCAAATAAAAAATACAGAGAGTCTGATAAATCTAGCGTACTTTCTTCATCGAAGAGCTGCTCGATATGCTGCGCGCTGGCATTCGAAGGCAGGTGACTGCCTACAACAAGAAATAAAAAAAAGAATACGCGAAAGATAGCCATGATTATCTGTACTTACGTTACCGTTTGATTAGGGGCTTTATTATTTTTTAGTTTTATTCGTAAGAGTGAAAATTGAACGGCAAATTTCACCCAATGCTATTTAACCACTCTCTTTGAAGAATAACAAAACAAACCCTCAACCCATACAATGAGTAAGACCCAAAAGTCGCGACAATTGGTTTCAAGGATTGCACACAAATGCGGTTTACCCCACAATAGCCTTTAACGCTCGGGAGCTTTCACTAAGTGGTGCGCTAAATTGTCCACAATCGACAGCCTAACTAGCACGAGCGCATTGGTATTAATAACAAAACGAAAAAACTATCATGAGTGACGAGATCATCATTAATCGCGATGGGGTAGAGCAACTTCCTCTTCGACGTTTCACCGAAGACGCTTATCTAAACTATTCCATGTACGTCATCATGGACCGTGCACTTCCACATATTTCGGATGGCTTAAAGCCTGTTCAGCGACGCATCATTTATGCGATGTCAGACCTTGGGTTAAATGCAAACGCCAAATATAAAAAATCGGCGAGAACCGTAGGTGATGTGCTGGGTAAGTTTCACCCTCACGGCGATTCTGCCTGTTATGAGGCGATGGTGCTCATGGCTCAGCCTTTCTCTTATCGCTACCCTTTAGTAGATGGTCAAGGTAACTGGGGTGCGCCGGATGATCCGAAATCATTTGCTGCCATGCGTTATACGGAAGCTAAGCTCTCGCGCTTCTCTGAGGTGCTGCTGAATGAACTTGGACAAGGTACGGTAGATTGGGTACCTAATTTTGACGGTACGCTAAACGAGCCTAGCGTGCTTCCAGCTCGCTTGCCACATATCCTATTGAATGGCGTGACAGGGATTGCCGTTGGCATGGCGACGGATATTCCTCCTCACAACGTGAGAGAGTTGGCCAACGCGTGTGCCATGTTGTTAGACAACAGCAAAGCCGAGCTTAGCGATGTGCTAGAACACGTTAATGGACCTGACTATCCTACCGAAGCTGAAATTATTACGCCAAAGTCTGATATTCAAAAGCTGTACGAGACTGGGCGTGGTTCTATAAAAATGCGCGCGGTGTATATGGAAGAAAACGGTGATGTTGTTATTACCGCTCTACCTCACCAAGCGTCTGGTGCCAAGATACTAGAGCAAATTGCCGCGCAAATGCAGGCGAAAAAGTTACCGATGGTAAGCGATCTCCGAGACGAATCGGATCATGAAAATCCAACCCGTTTGGTGATTACGCCTCGCTCAAATCGCATTGATGTAACTCAGCTGATGCAGCATTTATTTGCAACTACCGACCTAGAGAAAAACTACCGGGTCAACTTGAACATGATTGGCCTAGACGGTCGCCCTCAGGTGAAAGATTTACGTACGATTTTGTCTGAATGGTTGCAGTACCGAAAAGATACCGTGACGCGCCGCTTGCAATACCGTTTAGATAAAGTGTTAGCGCGTTTGCATATTTTAGAAGGTTTATTAATTGCGTTTTTGAATATCGATGAAGTTATCGAAATTATTCGCACGTACGACAAACCAAAACCAGAATTAATGGCGCGATTCGGTTTAAGTGACACACAAGCGGAAGCAATTCTGGAATTGAAGCTTCGTCACTTAGCCAAGTTAGAAGAAATGAAGATTAAAGGCGAGCAAGATGAACTTGCAGAAGAGCGCGACAAGCTTCAGCAGCTTCTAGGCTCAGATCGCCGCCTTAAAACCCTAATTAAGAAAGAAATCCTTGCAGACGCTGAAAAGTACGGTGACGACAGACGCTCACCTATTGTTGAGCGTGGTGAAGCTAAAGCGCTGTCTGAAAAAGAGCTGGTACCTGCTGAGTCTGTAACAGTTGTGCTGTCAGAAAAAGGCTGGGCACGCTGTGCAAAAGGTCATGATATCGATGCGGAAGGTTTAAGTTACAAAGCTGGTGATGCCTATTTATCCAGCGCTGAAGGCAAGAGCAATCAGCCTGCCGTGTTTATGGACAGTTCAGGTCGTACTTTCTCCTGTGACGCTCACGGGTTGCCGTCTGCACGAAGTCAGGGGGAACCGCTAACCGGGCGCTTCAGCATAGTGGGTGGCGAGTCATTCCAACACGTCATTATGGCGCAAGACGAAAGCAAATTCTTAGTAGGTTCTGATGCAGGTTACGGCTTCGTCGGCACATTTAAAGATATGGTGAGTAAGAACAAGGCAGGTAAAGCCTACTTATCATTGCCTACTGCGGCGAAAGTGATGAAACCAACACCGGTTACAAATCCAGACTCCGACTGGTGCCTAAGTATTTCTAATGAAGGTCGCATGCTCATGTTCCCACTACGCGACTTACCAAGTTTAGGTAAAGGGAAGGGGAACAAGCTTATCAATATTCCTTCTGCAAAATCGCAATCTCGAGAAGAGTACGTGAAGGTGCTTGCTGTTGTACCTGATGGTGCCGCAATTAAAGTGGGAGCCGGTAAGCGCAACATGACACTGACGGCTGACGACCTTACCCACTATCAGGGAGAAAGAGGCCGAAGAGGGAATAAATTACCGCGAGGACTACAGCGGGTTGATACGGTTGAAGTTGTCTTACCCAGCAAGGACGAAACATCTGAAGATTTGTCATAAAGTTTAAGTTGTTCTTATGCTTAGGTGAACTACACTCAAAAAGGGATTAGATGAGGAATTTACATGCTAGGCATAGTTTTTACATCGTTAATCGATATGCTCGAGGAGAAAGTTTCTCCTGAGTTTGCTGACGATGTCATCATGGAAGCTGGGTTAGAAAACGACGGCGCTTATACCGCAGTGGGCTATTACCCGTTTGAACAAATGCAACGCCTGTTAGGTGTGCTGGTGGAGAAAACGGGTAAGTCAGCTAACGAGCTACTCTACGATTTTGGCTATTACTTATTTGGTAAGTTAGGTGCAGTACATGGTGACGTGCTAGCCAATACAGAAGGCATGTTGGATATGCTGGAGCACTTGGACGGCGACATTCATGTTCAGGTTAAGAAGCTCTACCCAGACGCCGACCTACCCCGATTTACGGTGATATCCAGAACCGATAACACCATGCGCTTACAGTATTATTCTGAAAGAGAATTATATCCTTTAGCAGAAGGCTTGATGGACGCAGCCGCAGCTCATTACAACTGCACCCTGGAAAGGGAAACCCATCAACTAGATACGCCTCATACCTACGAATTTAGTATATCTCTCGTTTAACGGAGGCATGTTATGTCAGATGGAACAACGCATAGCACGCCTTCTGGTAGCGACCGTGCTGCGTTACTTGAAAGGCGTTTAAAGCGAGAGCGAAATGCGAGAGAGCAAGCCGAAGCTTTGCTGAGAGAAAAGACGCAAAGTTTGTATGCTACGCTTCAAAAAAGCCAAAGTGCACAGAAAGATTTGGAACTTGCACTATGGGCGTCGCAGGAGTCTTTTTGGAATTGGGAGGCAGAGAATGACATTATGGAATTTCGCTCATTCTCACTACATTCTGAAAGTGTATCTACCTGGTCAGGCACCTTAATTGAGCTTCTAGAGCGGGTACATGAGGACGATTTAGACGGTCTGCAGTTTCACTGGAGCATGGCGCTACACGGCAATCGTGACCGTATAGAGTTTTCTTTTCGCTTAAAGCTCGACAGCGATTTTCAGTGGGTAAGGCTGCGCGGGCGCGTGCTGAAGCGCGGAAAAGCGGGTGAAGCGCTTCATATTGTTGGCACCACAAAAGACATTACTCAGCAGCGCAAAGCCGAACAATCGTTTCACTTAATGGCCTCTGCTTTTGCGAGCTCACGTGAGCCCATGTTAGTACTCTCACCTGATCTTGTTATCACAGAATGTAACGATGCATATATTCAGCTGATTGCTGCGCCTTTCAAAGAGCAATGCATTGGTTTGGATTTCAACCAAATATTCATTGCTGAGAAAGTCGATAAAGTGCAGTTGGCGCTTGATAAACAAATTCGCTTCGAGTCGAAAGTGAAGACGCAAAACGGTGAAATTAAGGTTGTCGATATCTCGGTGGCTTTGTTTGAGACCTACCAGCAAACGTCATCTTATTTGATTGCCACAATGCGCGACATCAGCGATAGAAAACGCAACGAAGCCAAACTACGTCAACTGGCATTGCACGATGAGTTAACCGGCCTTTCCAATCGCAATTCGCTGCGTGAGTCCATCTCCGGGTTAGTACAAAAAGAACAGCACTTTATTTTGGTCTTTATTGATCTGGACGGGTTCAAAGCAATTAACGATAACGCAGGGCATGAAAGAGGGGATATTGAGCTTCAGCGCGTAGGAGCGCTCCTTACTGCCATATTCGGCCCGATAGGGGAAGTCGGCAGGTGGGGTGGTGATGAGTTTATTGCCGTATTGCCTAATCAGAATGTTGAGGAAATTGCTGAACGCTCTGAGCGGCTTATCAGCCAGATAGAAGAAGACGCCATAACCGTAAAAACGTCGGAGCTTAGGCTGTCTGCCAGTATTGGCATTGCTGAATTTCCAGAACATAGTGATAACCTAGAAAGCCTGGTGCAGTGTGCCGACGCCGCAATGTACCGTGCGAAAGAGCTGGGTAAAGGGCAGGCGTTTATTTACGAGTCAGGTCTCTATGAAAGCATGACCCAGCAGGTCAGTATGGTGAATGACTTGCGCAGAACGGTAGAGAACCACCTTCTCGATTTCTATATTCAGGGTAAATATGATCTAAACGGTGAGTTAAAAGGCGGTGAAGTACTGTGTCGCTGGATTTCAGGCTTACACGGTGTTGTATCGCCGGCAGTGTTTATTCCCATAGCAGAAGAGCACAAGCTGGACAGTGCTATTGGTCTTCAAGCACTGGAAGCGGCATGTGATTACATTTCAATAATGGAGTCACAGCAGGGTGATGCCATTCCTTTGTCTGTGAATATCAGCGCTAATCAGATGCTTGACCCAGAATTTCCAAATCAGGCAATGTCTATCTGTATGGATAATGATGTGTCTCCCGAATTTATTGAGCTAGAGCTCACTGAGTCGGTCTTTATTCGCGATGAAAAATCAGCACTTAGAGCATTAAACACGTTGAGAGATCATGGGTTTAGACTGTCTCTGGATGATTTTGGCAGTGGCTTTTCATCTCTTAGCTACTTGCGAAGTTTCCAGTTTGAAGTGGTTAAGGTGGATAAAAGCTTAATTCAGGGTATTCACCAAGATAGCAAAGCCAATGCGCTATTTAATGGTTTGATAGCCATGTTAAAGAGTTTGCAAATAGATGTGGTGGCTGAAGGTGTAGAGTTGGAGTCTTATTTGCCTTTTATGGAGCAGGCCGACATTCAGCTAATGCAGGGGTTTTACTTTGATAAACCAATGCCTTACGACCAGTTCTTGGCAAGGCATACTACAGAGCCTAATCGGTAATGTCTTCAGCTAAGCATAAACAAAAAAAGCCCTATCGGGCTTTTTTTAATGACTAAGCAAGCTCGTTACTTAGCATTGGTGCTTTCAAAGATTTTATCTGCCGATGCGGCAACAAAGCCTTTGTAAAGCTTACCATCAGGCATTTCATAGCGTTGTGCAAACTCGTAGAAGCAGCTTGGAATTGCCACAGTTTCGTCGCTAAACGCTACGTCAGCACGGTCAGCCATCGTTGATGATTGCGCTAAAAATACGTCTGGACCACCTTTAATTTCGCCGCCAGAGGTGTTTAGCACAAAGCCTGCTTCTTTAAGCAATGTGTTTACGTCGGTAAGCTCGTCAGTACGGGTTAAGTGATTAACACTTACTGTAAAGTGGTTAGCACGGAAGCCCCATGCCGCCATCCACGCCGCGTATTCTGATTCGCTAAGCAGTGTGTCGTATTCTGCTTTAGTAACGTCCCAATGCTTACCCGAGTACAAGAAGTTACCTGCATCCACTACAGACTCAGGCATTTGATCAACCATCTTCTTGATAATTGCTTGAGCAGTTTCAGAAAGCTCATTTACACGAAGCTCACTAATAAATACTTTTGGTTTAGTATCGTCAGGGTGCTCGAAATGCTTTGCAGTAAGCTTTTTCGCTTCAAAGTCATAGTCGCCTTTAGCTTCATAACCCAATGCTAAGAAGTGCGCAGCAAGCTTGTCTAAGCGGGTTTTATCAAGAGCAAAAGTTCGAAAAGCTACATGGTCGTTAACGATGTCGTTCGTGTTTTCTTCACCCGCCAAAAGTGCATGAATTTTATGCGCTGAGGGAGTGATGGTAACGTAATCGTCCCACATGTTGCTAAACAACGTATCGATGTTGCTATGCATGGTGGTAGGGTCCTTTCTGTCGTTGACTATTTTTAAACGAATAGTTCGTATAGGGTTGGTACTAAACTGGCCGACACAAAAATCATGTCGGCCTTTTTGTAACGTGAAAAGCTTGGGTTACATCGACAAGCCTGGGCTTAATTTGCCCGGCATAGTAACTTTATCAAGCTCAACTGAAGCAACTGGATACGCACAGTAGTCAGCTGCATAAAACGCGCTTGCTCTGTGGTTACCACTGTCGCCCACGCCACCAAATGGCGCAGCGCTGCTTGCACCTGTAATAGGTCTATTCCAGTTTACGATGCCCGCGCGAATGCGTGCGAAGAAGTAGCGATAATCTTCTTCGTTGTCGCCTAGAAGACCTGCTGATAAGCCAAAGCTGGTGTTATTCGCTTCTTCAATCGCAGCGTCGAAATCGCTGTAACGAATCACTTTAAGTAGTGGACCAAAGTGTTCTTCATCAGGCAGTGAAGCAAGCATGTCAGTCACATCAATGATGCCAGGAGTAGCAAAACCTTTATTCTCATCTTTTTGTTCAAGGCGAACCAGTACTTTACCACCAAGGTTTTCAAGCTCTTGCTGTGCTTTTACCATCATTGCAGCGGCATTGCTTGAGATCATTGCGCCCATAAATGGTTGATCTTCAGCGTCATAATCACCCACCTTAATATTCTTGGTCACTTCGATTAAGCGAGCAAGGATTGCATCACCCTGTGCTTTGGCTGGTAAGAATAGGCGACGTGCACACGTACAGCGCTGACCGGACGTAATGAAAGCAGATTGAACGATGTCATGTACGGCAGCATCAACATCAGCCACATCTTTAACAATGAGTGGGTTGTTACCACCCATTTCAAGAGCCAAAATTTTACCTGGGTGACCTGCGAACTGCTCGTGCAAGATTTTTCCTGTGCGTGAGCTACCCGTAAAGAAAAGACCATCGATATCGTTATGCGACGCCAAAGCCTTACCTGTTTCAACTTCACCCTGTACTAAGTTGAGTACACCCGCTGGCAGGCCAGCAGCATCCCATAGCTTCACCATTTCTTGTGCAACCATAGGCGTCAAATCGCTTGGTTTAAACACAACTGTGTTACCTGCAATAAGGGCTGGAACAATGTGTCCGTTTGGCAGGTGGCCAGGGAAGTTGTATGGGCCAAATACAGCAACAACGCCGTGAGGCTTGTGTCGAATGAAGGCTTTACCTACAGGCATTGGGTTTTCAACGTTACCCGTGCGTTCAAAATAGGCTTTTTCAGAAATACCAATTTTGCCCATCATGGCGCCAACTTCAGTGGCAGTTTCCCATTCTGGCTTACCCGTTTCTTTAGCCATAACTTTGGCAAGGTGCGCTTTAGCTTCTTCTAGTTTAGTGCCATAAACCTTAATAATCTCAAGACGCTCTTCAACGGTTTTCATGCTCCATGCTGGAAGTGCAGCACGAGCAGCGTTAATTGCGTCATCAATTTGAGAGGCTGTCGCAGACTTACCTTCCCAAATCACTTCGTTTTTTGCAGGGTCAATTGACGCTAAGTCATGACCTTGTCCGGCAACCCATTCACCGTTGATAAAATGTGTATGTAGCATAGTGGGTGTCCTTTTAATCTCTGAATGTAACGGGGGCGAAGCGTACGTGCTCTCCCTCTTTGACATTCAATGCAGCAGCGGCTTGGCGAGATAGCACGGCAACTTGCTTTTCTTCGCTTACCGTCATCTCGGTGGCAACTGCACGAAAATCAGATACTGATGTATTAATGATGTAGTGCGTTTGCCCTTGGGCAGCAGCGCTATCGTCAATCACTACAGGCAGTTTTAAACTCGACTGAGCCGTGCGGATGTGGCTTAAGTTTGCTTCTACCGTCGGGCCTGCGTCGAAAATGTCTACATAGCCGCGGCAAGAAAAGCCTTCTTCTTCAAGAAGCTGAAGAGCAGGGCGTGTTTTGTCATGAACTTCGCCAATGACTTCTTGCGCTTCTTTGCTAAGCAGATTTACGTATATCGGGTACTTCGGCATAAGTTCAGCAATAAACACTTTATTACCAATGCCTGTTAAGTAGTCGGCAGTAGGAAAATCCATTGAGAAGAAATGGGTTTCCAACCACTCCCAAAATGGTGAGCGTCCTTCTTCGTCACTCACACCGCGCATTTCAGCAATAACTGTCTCTGAGAAGCGTTCACGGTGCTCCATCATGAACAAGAATCGAACCTTTGAAAGGAAGCGGCCGTTTATGCCGCCGCGGGCTTGTTCGCGAAGAAACAGCGTACATATTTCAGTAACACCGGTGTAGTCATTACAAAACGTTAGAATGTCTACCGTGTTGTGAATGTTAAGCTCGCGCGAGGCGTGCACTACTTTGCTTAGGTGGTAATGATAGAACGCATCGTCTATACCAACAGCCGCTTCAATACCTGTTGTTCCCACTACCTGTCCGGTAGTGGTATCTTCCATTACAAACAAGTATGACTCATCGCCAGGTTCGGTTACGTTTGGTTTGTTAAACGCAGTTTCTGCACGATCAATTTTACGCTGCAGCAACTCGTCGTTGACAGGTAAAGACGTAAAGCCAATACCTGATTCAACGGCGATTTCTTTAAGCGCGTTATAGTCGGCCTTCGTGATAGGGCGAATGATATTCATGTTCGCTACTCGTGTTGTAATTATTCGGCGTTTACAACGGCAGCAACGGCGCGTTCAAAACGTGCAAGACCTTCTTTGATGTCTTCATCAGGAATAACCAGTGAAGGTGCAAAACGAATAACGTTCATGCCAGCAACAAGACACATAAGGTTCTCTTTCGTTGCAGCCATCATGAAGTCACGTGCACGGCCTTGGTATTTCTCATTTAACGCACAACCTAACAGCATGCCTTGACCACGTACTTCTTCAAATACGTTGTACTTTTCATTGATAGCACCTAGTAGTTCACGGAATAGGGCTTCTTTCTTAAGTACACCTTCAAGCACTTCTGGCTGGTTCACGATATCTAACGCTTTTTCCGCAACAGCACAGGCTAGTGGGTTACCACCGTAAGTACTACCGTGGGTACCTGGCTTAAGGTGTGCAGCGATGTCTGCTGTGGTAAGCATGGCGCCAATTGGGAAGCCGCCACCAAGAGATTTAGCGGTTGTTAGGATATCAGGTGTTACGCCAAGACCCATGTAGGCATAAAGGTGACCAGTACGACCAACACCCGACTGAACTTCGTCAAAAATAAGTAATGCGTTGTGCTTGTCACAAAGTTCGCGAACGCCTTTTACGAAATCTACATCAGGTGGAATAATACCGCCTTCACCCTGAAGCGGTTCCATCATTACCGCGCAGGTTTTGTCAGAAATTAGCGCTTCAAAGGCAGCTAAATCGTTGTAGTCACAGTGGTCAACAGCGCCTGGCTTAGGACCAAAACCGTCAGAGTAAGCAGCTTGACCACCTACTGTTACGGTAAAGAAGGTACGGCCGTGGAAACCTTTGTTGAAAGCGATGATTTGGTTTTTGTCTTCACCGTGCTTGTCCAGCGCCCAGCGACGAGCTAGCTTCAATGCTGCTTCGTTCGCTTCTGCGCCTGAGTTTGCGAAGTAAACTCTATCTGAAAACGTTGCGTCATTTAGCCTTTTAGCTAAACGAAGGGCTGGCTCGTTAGTGAAAACGTTGCTTAAGTGCCAAAGCTTGCTGCCTTGTTCATTAAGAGCTTTCACAAGCTCTGGGTGACAGTGACCTAAAACGTTAACTGCAATACCGCCTGCAAAGTCGATGTACTCAGCTCCATCTTGATCCCATACGCGTGAACCTTCACCTCGAACAGGTACCATACCTGCTGGGTTATAGTTAGGAACCATTACATCATCAAATGTAGCGCGAGTTACGTTCATCTTTGTTACCTCTGCGTTGGGCGCCAATCACACTGTGTGATTTGGCCTATCGAATCTATGAGCACATTTTAGTACTACTTTGGTCGATAAGCGTTAATTGGGCGCGTAAAAACTAATCGGATTTGTTCAACAGTATGCCATTTTTTTTAACATTTGTCTTCTATGCAAAAGGCTGCAGCCCTTTATTTATAAGGACTGTGGCTTAATTTGCAGGAAAAGTGAATAACTATTAACTACTGGGCTATATCAATAAGTAATAATCAATTTTTGCGCTGAGAAAAGGGCTACATACGGGTTTTAATGCACTGTGAGGCAATAAGAAAGGGGGGATAGGGCTGGAAGCCTTACCTGTTTAATGTCGCTAAAAACGGGCAAGGCATTGAGCAATCGTCAATAATTTGGGGCATCATGCACATTAAATGAAAAATGTGCATAACGAGTGCATGAATATCCACTAAAAAATTAATGATTTTCTTCGTTTTTCACCAAAGGAAGGGTGAAAATATCAATGGTTTTGAGTTTTTCGAGTGCACCTGCAGGGTAGCGTTGCTCCATGAAAAGCGGCTTTACTTCTTTCATTTCAACAAGCTTTATTTGATGTAACATCCGAACTTGTGTGTAGGTTCGGGCTTGATGAAGTACCTTACTGAGTGTTTTAGGCTGTGCAGGTACTTTATCGGCACACGCTCGCATCGGTTCTGCAATAGGCAAGCGCATTAAATGCATCCACTCCAGAATATCCGCGCTGACTGCATCTGCGAATTCTTGCTGTAGAGCAATAAGGTGGTTGGCTGAAGGAGCCACTTTGAGTAGCGCTTCATGTCGCTTTTGCTCTTTGTCTTTTTGGCATTCTTGCAACAGGTGTAGCTGAATTTTATCGAACAGTTTGAAGTAAAGTCTTGTTACGACACAACGCCCCAAATTACTGAGCATCGCAAGGGTATAAGCCTGGTTTTTGTTTAGATCCGTAAGCGCTGCAAGGCGTTTCGCCGTTATGGCAACGCCAGTCGTATAAGGCGTAAGCTTTTGTTTAATTAGCGGGTAAGGGTCGGTAATCTGAGGCATAGCACGCTTTAAGATGAGCGACGGTATCAATGTGCGTAGGTTTTCAATACCCAAAAAGCTCAATGCTGTGCGCAGTGTCTCTACCACAATGATACGCCCACGGGAGTCTTTGCGTCTAAATTGTGGAGTATTCACCACAACGATCAGTTCATCATAAAGCCAAGGCATGGTTGCGGCAATTGGCTCTAGTTTCGAAACCGAGCATGCTTTCACGGAAAGTGCATCAAGAAGCTCGCCGATATTTTCGGGCAAGTTAAGTACGTTTTGAACGAGCTCGTCGGTATAGCTTAGCTGCTCTGTTAATTCACCTAGAAGGATCTCGTGAAGATGGTGACTCACTGATTCAAGGTATGACGCTTCGGTTTTCTCTTGAAGGCGCTTGTTTTCAATCGCCACTTTTTCAACGTGCAGTAGCAGCCTGCGCGCATCACCTTGCTCCGATTGCTCGAAGCTTACTTCTCCCACCTTGCGCCTTCCTAGCATTTCCAGCACTCGCTCTGGCGATATGATCATATTTTCAAAACGATCATCTATCGTGGGCGGTGTGGTTGCCCCCATTGTCATATTAAAAGCACTCCTGCTCATAACTTTTTGGTGAACGGCAATATTATCGTACATCAGGGGCCTTTATTACTTTCGCTACGGTAATGATAAAAATGGTAGCTACTGCTTGAAAGCAAGCCTTATTTACCCTGCAACTGTTGATATTGCGTGTGCGATGCTTCGTATAATCTTTATTCAGCGCATTGGCTAAAACGAATTATGAAAAGTTAAACGAAAAATCAGTGAATTGCGAGTAATTCTGGCCTTCAAGCGTAACCTTTTACGCTATAAAAGCGTATCGGCATCAAACTCGTATACTTAAATTGATTTAAACTGAAGAAATGCATCCAGTACGCTATGACCGTGTTCGGTAAGCAGTGACTCGGGGTGGTACTGCACGCCCCAAATAGGATGATGGTTATGGGAAATTGCCATGATTTCCTTTGTGCCCTTTGCGGTTTCACACCATGCATCAACACTCAGTGAGGCAGGTAGCGATGCGGGATCTAAAACCAATGAGTGGTAGCGTGTCACGTTAAACGGGTTAGGTAAGCCTTTGAACAGGCCACTGTTGCGGTGTGTTAGGGGGGAAACTTTTCCATGCTTAATCTCTTGTGCACCTACTACCTTGGCACCAAACACTTGACCTATAGCTTGATGACCCAGGCATACACCTAAAATAGGAATCTTGCCTGCAAAATGTTCAATCGCAGATAAGCTGATGCCTGCTTCGTTTGGCGTGCATGGTCCCGGTGAAATAACTAACTGTGAAGGCGCTAAGCGAGATATGTCGTCTAAGGTCAGTGCGTTATTTCGCACCACTTCAACGTCGACGCTGAGCTCAGTGAAATACCGAGCGAGGTTATGAGTGAACGAATCGAAGTTATCAATTAACAGCAACACAGCAGTGCTAGTCCTTGGTATTTCTAAGTTGCGAAGGTTTTAGCCATGAAGGATTAAATAAACCCTTCATGGCGTGTAGCAAGATGTTGGAATTCGGCTGTTATGGCTTTGGAATAAAGCCGACTGCTTTGTATACTTTAGCCAAAGTTTCAGCCGCTCGCGCTGACGCTTTCTCAGCACCCTGACGCATTACGTCGTCAAGATATGCTCTGTCTGCGCGAATTTCAGCATAGCGGGCCTGAATGGGTTCAAGTAGAGCAACCACAGCGTCTGCAACATCACCTTTAAGGTGGCCATACATTTTGTCAGTATATTCAGGCTCAAGCTCTTTAATTGATTTACCCGTCGCAAGTGAAAGTAGGGTCAGTAAGTTAGACACGCCTGGTTTTTCAGTTGGGTTAAAGTAGATATTAGCTTGCTCGTCAGAGTCGGTCACGGCACGTTTGATTTTCTTGGCTAACTTCTTAGGATCTTCTAATAAGCCGATGAAGTTATTCGGGTTGTTGTCAGACTTAGACATCTTCTTTTCAGGCTCTTGAAGGCTCATGATGCGCGCGCCAAAGTCTGGGATATACGGGTCAGGTAGTCGAAATACATCGCCGTATAGATTGTTAACACGTGTAGCAATGTCACGAGTTAATTCAAGGTGCTGCTTCTGATCTTCACCTACCGGTACTTTATCTGCTTGGTATAGCAAAATATCTGCTGCTTGGAGTACGGGGTAGCTGTATAAGCCTACATTAATGTTATTTTCGTTCTTCGCAGACTTATCTTTGAATTGAGTCATGCGATTAAGCTCACCCATTTGGGCGTAACAATTCAATACCCAAGATAGCTGTGCATGTTCAGGCACATGGGATTGCAAAAACAGAGTACTTTTTTGTGGATCAATACCGCAAGCAAGGTAAAGAGAAAGGCCGTCTAGACAAGCTTCAGCAAGCTGCTTAGGGTCTTGTCGTACAGTAATAGCATGCAAATCCACTATCATATATAAGCAGTCGTGGTCGTCTTGCATGGAAACCCACTGTTTAAGTGCACCCATGTAATTGCCAAGGGTAAGTTGTCCTGAAGGCTGACAGCCACTTAATACAACGGGTTTATTACTCATTTCTTTTTACCTGTAATACGTTAAATACTGTGAAAATAAAGCTTGGGAAAATAAAGCTTCAAAAATTATGCTTTAGACAGTGACGCTAGTTCATTGCGCATTTGCTCAATGACATCGCTGTAGTCGGGTTGAGAAAAAATAGCCGAACCAGCCACAAACATATCCGCGCCCGCTTCCGCTATTTCGCGAATGTTATCGACTTTTACGCCACCGTCAATTTCAATTCGAATATCGTAGCCGCTTTCTAATACACGCTGTTTCACCGCGCGTACTTTATCTAAGGTGCTAGGAATAAACTTTTGACCACCAAACCCTGGGTTAACCGACATAATAAGAATGTGGTGCAGTTTGTCCATGACGTGGTCAAGGTAATGTAGTGGCGTTGCTGGGTTAAATACGAGCCCCGGCTTGCAACCTGCATCGATAATAAGCTGTAGAGAGCGGTCTATGTGCTCAGACGCTTCTGGGTGAAAACTAATATAGCTGGCCCCTGCATTCGCGAATTTTTCAATTAAGTCATCGACGGGCTTCACCATTAGGTGCACATCAATGGGAGCGGTAATGCCGTAGTTTCTTAACGCCTCGCAAATCATTGGCCCAAACGTAAGATTGGGTACATAGTGGTTATCCATTACATCGAAATGCACCACATCAGCGCCAGCCTCTAATACCTTTTCTACGTCTTCGCCAAGTCGAGCGAAATCGGCCGATAGTATTGATGGAGCAATTAGGAATGGTTTCATTGCATGTCCTTTCATTCTAAAAACAACAAGGTGCGTTGCCACTTACGTTTCACCTTTGCGAAAGTTTACCCAAATCCGTGCTTCTTTACTATGCAAAGGGTTAATCAGCGTTAATTTCACGGAAATTTAAGATAAACGGACTTTGTCAGAACGTTGCCCAATTTTGGTGAGTGCGCGTTATGTTGGTGCATTTTTATGCAGCGTTTTTTTGTTTCGGTGACAGCGGATGGATTTTTTAAGAGAAATAATGCTCTAAATTTCAATTGGTTAATTTATTTTTTGCGAGTTTTTTTGATGAACCATAAATGGGCATCAACTTTGCGTTATCCAGTCCAAAAAAGAAAACACAGACAGAAAAAACGAATTACAACAAGTTTGAATTTGACTGGAGAACACACATGAAAACATCTACAAAAAGAACAATACTTGCCGCTGCTATTTCTTCAGCGTGTCTGTTAACAGCCATGCCTAGCTATGCAGAAGGTTCATTCACTGCTAACGCTAGTGCAACCAGTAACTACATCTGGCGTGGTCTAACACAAACAACTAACGAAGCCGCAGTACAGGGTGGTATCGATTACGCGCATGAAAGTGGTTTTTATGCGGGTACGTGGGCATCAAATGTAAGCTATGAATCAGACGACATTTACTCTTATGAGCACGACATGTACTTTGGTTTTTCTGGCGAGTCTGAGGGTATTGCGTACGACTTTGGTTATCTTTATTACAACTACGATGATGAAGCAAACTTTGATTTTGCGGAAGTTTACGGCACCGTAGGTATGGGTGGGTTGAGCCTTACTGTATACCTTTTAGCGCACACTGAAGCTGACGAAGGCGAAAATCAAGACTTCGGTTTTGCACAAGCATCGTACACCTCGCTTGATTACAGCATGGAGATCTTAAACGGTACGGAACTTGGTTTCCACGTTGGCTATCACGAAGGCGATTTCGCTGAAGCATTCAACGGCGTAGAGGGTTATGCGGACTACGGTGTTTCGATCGCTAAAGATGGTTTTAGCTTCGCTGTAACTGGCACTAACTTAGATGACGACGGTGCCGATGCATTGGATAACGACGCAGTGAAATTTACTGTAGCATACTCTATGGACTTCGAACTGTAATGACCTTGTAGAGGCCATTGGATGGCCTTTATCAAAACGTTGAGTACTAAAAGCCTAATGTGTTTTCGTTAGGCTTTTCATTTTTCAAAAAGCAACGCATTTTTAACTTGTTCGTAACCTGCTTTTGATTATAATGAGATTAATTTTTAAACGAGTGTAAGGAGTATTCAGGATGAAGGTTCTTCCATTTTTTGCGATTTGTGGAGCGGTAGCGCTTGTTAGCGTTGCGGTTACAAGTACGCCAAATTCACACTCGTCAGTATGCGAATTCCAACCCGTTACGGAGTTCAACCCCAAGTTGCCCGCAAGCCATATTCAAAACCAATGTGCCCGTCATCAAGAGGGTGTTGAGGAAGTCAGTTGGCTGTCATGGATAGCGGGGAAATCATCCTCTTTCCAATTCCACTTTTTAGACCTACTTGAGTTGATGCACAGCGACGAAGGTAATCGAGATTTCACCTCACCTGCTAACGACACTTAGGGGAAAATTATGCAGTCTGGTACTGGTTTTTGGTCAGTTCTAGGTAGTGTAGTTGCTAGTCTATTTGGTGTTCAGAGCCATAAAAACTACGAACGTGACTTTACTAAAGGCACTTTTATCAGCTTCGCCGTCATTGGCGTAATCTTGGTTGTGCTGTTTGTTGTTACGCTTTTTATGTTCGTTAAATGGTATACGGGCTATAGCGCATAGCAATTGCGTGAATACACATTAAAATCGTATGCGGGTAAGGCGGTCGATGCGCTACCTATAAGACGTTTTTTAGGCACCACACACTAAACTGAAGGGCGGTGAAACGTCTTCTTTTTTCGAGTGTTTCGCTTTGGTGCGACGTTAGCTGGAGGGAAATAAGCCAAAATTTCATCCACAGGCTGTCGCTTTGCACCGTTTTGACTTATCGAACGCTTAACTGACAGCATACTGAAATCTGCCCCGTGATAAAGCGACCGAGTTAGCGGTAAATCGTGATTTGAGATGAGGACGGGTATGCCTCGCTTTTTTGACGCGCGGGTGGCGAGCTCAGCCAGCTTCTCTTGAGATTCTTGTCCGAAGCTTCGCGCGGCATAGCTGGTAAACGCTGCAGTCTTGCTGATAGGAGCATACGGTGGGTCACAATAAATAACATTGCCACGCCTAGCTCTAGAAAAAACCTTTTCAAAAGGAAGACAAGTAAACGTCGCTTTTTGCGACTTTTCCGAAAACACAAACATCTCGTCTTCTGGAAAGTAAGGTTTTTTATAGCGGCCAAATGGTACGTTAAAACGCCCTTGAAGGCTGTAACGACATAATCCGTTGTAACCGTGACGGTTCAAATACAAAAAGAGAATGGCGCGATAATATTCATCTTGTGTGGCGTTAAACTCTTCTCGTAAAGCGTAATACATTTTTTCATCGTTGCGTTTTCCGTCGAAAAATGAGCGTGCATCGTTAATCAGTGCATCGGGCTGCGCTTTAAGGAAATTGTATAAGTTGATGAGATCAGGATTGATGTCATTAAGCAGGTAGCGTTTGTATTGCGTATTCAGAAATACAGATCCGGCACCAACAAACGGTTCAATGAGTTTATTGGCTTGCGGTAATCTGGCCTGAATATGCTCAACCAAGCTGTATTTGCCACCGGCCCATTTTAAAAAAGCCCGGTTTTTTTTCTGCATCATGCTTAAACGTTACTACCTAGACGGAATGAAGACGGTGGTTTTTCCGTGCGCCGCCGTTCCAAGGGAAAGGGTCGTCTTTATACTTTTATGCTGATCAGTATCAGATATCACCACACTAAAGGTAGATTGTAACTTTCATCAGTAAAACGGACAACCAACAAGTGTCGCAAGAACGGAATTTTGCTCATTTACTGGAAATATTGTGGCCACCCGGTTGTGGAATGACTTAATTTTGCGCTTTGCTCATCTCTAAGAGGATTTGGTTTCCTCGCTTTATAAACGCATTTTGTTTACCTGGATATTCGGGTAAACCTTTTCGTGCTTGTTGCGCTTGAGATAACGACGTGTAGATTTGCTTGTTAACTACTACAAACCAATCGCCACCATAGCGCGTCGTTTTATAAATTCGCGTTTGCTCAGTTAGATTGTTTTCTCGTAGGAACTCACTGAGAACAGACTCACTTTTCATCGCTAACAACTGTATAGCGTAGTCATCTTCCCCAATCCAGCCTTCTTGACTCGATTCACTGGCCACTGTGGTTGGCGCTACATTATCGTTGACGCCGTCCGAGTTTGATTTGGCACCTTGAGCAGATTGTTGATCACTTAGCGCACCACTGCTAACCACCTCTGAACCATTGGAATCAGTGGTATTACCTCCAATCGGGGCATTCTCAAACTGGTTATTGTCTGCCTGTTCTGAAGATGGCGTAACTTCAGGTAAGGATGAAACCGCATTTTCCCAATTGGTAATCAACGGACCGTTATCTGACGATTCATCAATTAACGAGCCACCAACGTCTGCACTATCATCATTGGGCGCGGAAACAAGCTCTACATTGCCTATTTGGTTGGTTGCTTGAGTTGCTGAGTTTGATGCTGTTGTTTCGCTTCCATCGGTTTCACCATTGCCTATAAGCTTGTTATAAGCAGAGCCGGGCTCAACCTGGGTTCTTTCAGGCTCTGGCGAAGGTTGACTAATAGGCGCAAAAATCGATGCTAATTTATCACCGTACTGCCAGTAAATAAGGCCAGAAAATGTAGCAAGGAACACGCATATAACAGCGATATAAAACCACTTAGACTTTAACGGGTTGATAAAAGTTTGCGTATTTTCACGCTGTCTATTTTCTAAATGAGCCTGAAAAGCCTCGCGACGTGAAGCAATCATTTTGTCTAGCTCTGACTCGAAGCTAGGCTGTTCGCTAATGACTGACTGGCTGCTAATTATTAGTGGGGTTTCTGTATTTTTTGCAGGAAGCCACTGCTTGGCGCGCTCAGCCCATTCGTTATTCGCGAACAAAAGCACATTTAAATGCTGTTTGTTACCAGCGAACCGGCTTTGTAACACCAAGTCCCATAGTTCTTGCAGTAGTGCATCAGGAAGATTGTGGGCTTGGGTGATGGCTATAAGAATTGGACCTTCGTGACTATTTAGGTCGGAAAGTAGTTCGTTTAGAGGCCTAACGAAGCTACCCACCACTTGACCAAGAAGCTGCCGACAAAGTTGTCGACGGTAGTCAGAGGGCTCCATATTTTCTTGCGCAGTTAAATACGCAATCTCGGTATCATCGTGCTGCTGGAAGACAAAGGCTTCAAGGGTCTTTTGTTGTTGAGCAATAGACTCACCACTGACAAAAATCAGCTGAGAAGAGTAATTGACCAAATATTCCAAACGTTCATGCAGTTCACTTTGCATGGGAGTTTGCCCTTATTCACCGTTGCTTTAAAAACTGTCCTGCAACGCATTTATTCATGATTCCAACTAACGTAGGGAAGTCAAGATAGACGCGTTGCCAGGTTGTCGCGAGGGCTAATGACTAAGAAAGGATGTCGGTAAGAATGGCGTCCGTGACGTCCTTGGTAACAACCGCTTTGCCTATGCCTTGAGGAAGTACAAATCGAATACTGCCAGCTTCCACTTTTTTATCGCGTTTCATATGCTTAACGTAGTCATCCTTTGTCATACTATTTGGGCCTGCAACCGGTAAAGCAAATGCTTCAAATAGCGACGATACGCGTCGTGTTTCTGACGCTTCAAACCACGTTAATGCTTCAGCAGCTTTACAAGCAATTATAGTACCAGCGGCTACCGCTTCGCCATGCAGCCAGTTACCGTAGCCTTGCTCGGCTTCAATAGCGTGACCGAACGTGTGGCCTAAGTTAAGAATGGCGCGTAAACCACCTTCACGTTCATCTTTTGCTACCACGTCTGCTTTGATTTCGCAGCAGCGAGAAATAGCTTGGGTAAGAATTTCAGTATCAAGCGACGTAAGTGCATCTACATTACTTTCAAGCCATTCAAAAAACGGTGCGTCGTAAATGATACCGTATTTGATGACCTCTGCCATGCCAGCAGCAAACTCTCTCGCGGGTAATGTAGCGAGGGTATCAGTATCAATGGCCACATAAACCGGTTGGTAAAAAGCGCCAATCATGTTTTTGCCGAGAGGATGATTTACCGCGGTTTTTCCACCTACTGATGAGTCGACTTGAGAAAGCAAAGTCGTAGGAACTTGAATGAAGGGCACACCGCGTTGGTAAGTTGCCGCAACAAAGCCAGTAAGATCACCAATTACACCACCGCCAAGTGCGATAAGTGTCGTATCTCTTGCAGCGTTTAGCTCAAGAAGGCGTGTCATAACCACTTCGAATTGAGCAAGATTTTTGTGTTGCTCGCCGTCCGGCAAAATAATGGTTTCAACTTGAACATTACCACACGCCGCTTTAGCGGTTTCTAAATACAGTGGGGCAACAGTTTCGTTGGTAACAATGACGGCAAGTGGGCCTTTTATATAGGCACTAAAAAGGCCAGGTTGCGAAAGCAACCCAGCCTCTATCTGTATAGGATAGCTACGTTCTCCAAGTTCCACAGTTAAGGTTGACATTGGCGTAGCACCTCCTATTACATATTTAATTTATAAACCAATTTTACTGATAATCTGATTCGCTACAGCACGCGCACTTTGGTCGTCTGTATCAACAATGTAATCAGCAACTTCTTCGTAAAGCGGGTTGCGCATTTCTGCAAGATCGCGAAGTACTTGTTCTGGATCTTCGTTTTGTAGCAAAGGACGACGTTTGTCACGTTGTGTACGGGCAACTTGCTTATCGATTGTCGTTTGTAGGTAAACAACGATGCCGCGGGCAGATAAACGATTACGCACAGCTTTAGTTACAATAGAACCGCCGCCAGTAGCAAGTACAATACCTTGCTTATCTGTCAAATCGTTAATGACGTTTTCTTCGCGTTTACGGAAACCGTCTTCGCCTTCAAGGTCGAAGATCCAGGCAATGTCTGCACCCGTGCGGCGCTCAATTTCCTGATCCGAATCAAAAAAGTCTAGGTGAAGTTCGTCTGCCAGATGTCTACCGATGGTACTTTTGCCAGCACCCATTGGGCCAACTAAAAAGATATTACGTTTTTCAGCCATATTTGCTTATATCACAACTTAATCATGTTAGGGGCAGTGCACTGTTGCCTTACCAGCCTACCCATTGACTCGTGCCTATTTAGTGTCCAATAAGCACCACTCCTTAAACCTCGCTTAAATTTCGAGGCGGGGATTATCTCAGTTTCATGCAAGGCGTTGCAAGTTTTGTTACTAACAAATAGCGTATACCTGTAAATTTAGTTACAAAAAAAGGCTGAAAACCAAAAAAGCGCACAAAAATGCGCTTTTTTGAAGGCTAAAAATGAGGATTATGGTCTTTCAGTGACTATCTTGGGTGTCACAAAGATAAGTAGTTCTCGTTTTTGCTGAAGTTGTGACGAGTTTCTGAAAAGGGCACCAACGACAGGCAAATCACCAAACAAAGGCACTTTCGACACGCCATCAGAACTGGTTTGTTGGAATATGCCACCTAATACGATGGTTTCGCCGTTTTCTACCAATACCTGCGTTTTAATTTCTTGGGTATCGATGGCTACGGCCTCACCAGTAGACGTAGAAACGGTTTCGCCACGGGTATCTTGCGTAACAACTAAATCCAAAATAATGCGATTATCAGGCGTAATATGTGGCGTAACTTTCAGTGACAAAACGGCTTTTTTGAACTCTACTGAAGTCGCACCGCTAGACGTTGCTTGTACGTAAGGTATTTCCGTACCTTGTTCAATGTAAGCTTCATGCTGGTTAGCAACCGTAATACGAGGACTCGCAATAATTTCGCCTTTGTTTTCAGATTCTAGTGCGGAAAGCTCAAGGTCTAATATGGTGCCATCAACCAAGCTCGCAATTTGAAAGCCAATGCTACCCGCGGCGCTGGTCACAGGCAGGTTCACATTAAGGCGATTATCAATGCTAGGCACTATGCCGCCGGCAATGGTGTCTGCGCCCTCAAGGCTTCCCGACACACCATTATCGTCTTGACGGTCGCTGAAACCCCAACGAACGCCAAGCTGCTCGTCTACATCGTCAAGCACAGTAACCATACGGCTTTCAATCAGCACTTGCTTCACTGGAATATCTAACGCATTGATGGTTTTTCTTGCTTCATCAATAGAGGCTAACGTGTCGCGAATAAGTAAAGTGTTGGTTCGTTCGTCTACTGTAACACCCCCTCGCTCAGATAAGATCCCGCCCTCTGTCGACTTTAAGATCGTGGCCAGGGCAGCAGCTTTTGCATAGTTAACAGGAATATTAACCGTATGAAGAGGCGCTAAGTCTGAAACTTGCTTTTTAGATTGAAGGGCTTGAGTTTCACGAGCCGATAGTTCTTCAGCCGGTGCAATTAACAAAATGTTGCCCTCTAAGCGTTTATCCAGACCTTTAACGCGCAAAATCATGTCGAGTGCTTGATCCCACGGAACGCCCGACAAGCTTATCGTTACGTTTCCTGTTACGGTGTCGGTGGTCACTAAGTTAAACCCATTAACCTGCGCAATAATTTGTAAAACTTGTCTCACAGGAACATCTTGAAAATCGAGTGAAATGGGGTCGCCTGTGTACTTCTTTTCCGCTTCCAAGGCGTCTTGCTGCGCGCTGTCCATTGGCGTTATCGCCATACGAATTACGCCGTCTTTTACCGTATTTTTAACCGTAACTGGGCCCGAATAATTAACTTCAATTCGCGCGCCATCTTTATCTTCGAATGTCTCGATGGTAGAAACCAAGGTACCGAAATCAGTCACATTAAGTTCTACTAATTGGTCTTCGCCTAACTTGGTGTTTGGTAATGTAAGGGATACCTTTCCTTGTGACTCAATAAGCTGAAGTTTTGGCGCTTGGCCCTCAAAACTCACCAGTGTTACAGCGGTATTGTTAGCTGCTTGAGTAAAGTCGATGTTTGTGACCGTGGTGGTAACGGTTGATGCATTTCGTTTAGTATCAGGGTCGACTAACAAAGGCTCTTGGGCTTTTACTGGCGAAACAAATACGGTTAATGAAAATATTGCAGCCACAGCGAAAGCCAGCCAATACCATCTAGGCACTCTACGATTCAGAGATTTGTTAAATATGTATCGTTCGGCCATGCTTACTCTCCCGCCTTCGATGCTGTAGTCATTGTTGTTGTTTTCCTTTGCCAGCAGCCCGCACCATCAGGTAATAACTGTTCAATAGTAATTGAGTCGGTGCTAATTTGCGTAATTTTGCCATAAAACAAGCCGATACGACTCCCTACTTTAGCTTTATGTAATACGCCATCGTTACTTTTCAATAATGCCCACTGCACTCCTTTAACGGCAAAGTTGCCAGTCAGTGCGAGGGCGTCCACGCCATAGGCTTCCAATGCTTCTTTAGGGCGCTGGAAGTTTGGCTGTAAACAGTTTTCTACCCGCGCTTTTGCTACTGGAGCTGCGTTGTTCTTAGGGCGATCGAACGGGCTTCTTAAAGCGCTTGCCGAATAGCTAAAAGGTGGGTGAGTCTTGAATTCTGGATACGGTTCAATTTGTGGCTGAGCACGCTCTTTAACACTCTGTGTATAGGCATGCAGATCGTCGAGTTTAGGTGAACAGCCTGTTACTAACAATATGATTAAAAGAGATAAAAACGAACGAATCATTGTTCATCTCCTTCAATGTCTGTCGAGTTTTCCGAACGATAAGTTTTCGCCTGCAGCTTCAGCGACAGACCATTTGCTTCACGCTTTATGTCAAAATCGTGAAGCGTAACGATACGAGGTAAATCCGCAACTTTGGAAACGAATTCGCCAAAGTTGTGATAGCCACCGCTTACTTCCATTTCGATAGGTAGTTCGGTGTAAAACTCTTTTGGTACTTCTTGTTGCCAGTTAAGTAACTCAAACGTGAGGCCCGATGCGGTACCAACGTAAGTGATATCGTCAAGCAAACCCGGTGTTTCGTTGCTGGTTGGAAGACTTTTCAGCATAGACGAGAAGTCTTCTTTAATTTGCGCGAGTTGGGCTTGGTAAGCTTCTAAATTAGCCGCAATGCGGTACTTTGCCTCGAACTGTAACTTTAGTTCTTGTTCTTTTAATTCAGCCGCATCTTTAATCGGTAATTTGGGGCTTATTAGCATGTAGTAGCTCAACGCACCTACCAATATTGCGACAAACGCCGCCACAACAATGCGAACTTCGTTTGGCCAAATAGCGATTTGTTCAAAGTCGAGTTCGTTGAGTTCTTTTAGTTTTGAAACATCAAACTTCATGGTTATTGCGCCTCACTACTTTCTATTTCTAGCGGAGCAACATTGGGGTTTATCGAAAACGTAAGCGTAAAGTTGCTAATCGCTCTCGCTGCACTGCTGTCAGATTTAATGGTAGAAAGCTCTGCGGCAACGAACACTTTCGAGTTGTCCAGCGCGCGCATAAAGTCGGAAAGACGATTGTTCGAATCACTAGTCCCTTCAATCTCAATTCGGTTATTGCTTCTGGTCATAGACTCAAAGGCCACACCGGGAGGAACGAGTTTAGCAAGTTCATCAAATACTATAGGAGCCACATTGCGACTTGCTTGCAGTTGCTCAATTAATGCCATGCGCTGCTCAATGGCATTTTTACTATCTTTAACCTTTTTTATCTCTGCAATTTGCGCATCTAAAACCGCGATTTCTCGTTCAAGGTATTGATTACGCGAGTTTTGATTACTGATTTGCTGGTCGATAGCTTGACCAATGAACCAAAAAATCAATCCTACAATGGCGGCAACGGCAAGTAGCCCTGCCAAGTATTGTTGTTTTTGATGTTGGCGCTGCTTCTCTCGCCAAGGTAGTAAATTTACATGTGCCATGGCGTAAAGCTCCGGCTCGCTAGACCTGCTGCAATCGCAAGCTGTGGTGCAATTTTGCTAAGTCTCGTGGCATCAAGTTTAGGGTTTATCGACATGTTGCTAAACGGATTGAAGCAATCAACCTCTAGGCCTAAGTCTTGTTTTAAAATGTCGACTAACGGTTCAATAGTAGCGGCACCGCCGCTAAACAGTATTTTGGTGGGGCGCTCTGCATGTAGCGTGCTCATATACATTTGTAAGGCACGGTTGATATTTTGCTGTAGGTTAGCGGCAAATATAGGAAGCGTATCTTCCACCCAATTTCCAGACAGCGTGCCATCAAGTAGCTGACGCTCTGCGGTTTCACGCTCAACCATATGAATGGCGCTAATATCGTTAACTAGCTGATTTAAGCCAAAGGCGTGCTCTTTGGTGTAGATGACGTCGCCGTTTTTTATTACGCATATTTGAAGTAGCGAGGCGCCCACATTAATACAGCAAAGTGGCATGTCTTCGGTATGAGGCGTATGGAAAAAGTCCATGGCATTGCCGATGGCATAATTTTCCATATCAACAATCTTAGGTTCAAAGTTAGCTTCTCTTGCAAGCAGCAAGCGACTGTCTACCAAATCTTTATGCGCAGCGGTAAGCAATACATTTACTTTTCCAGTGTGCGTTGTGCTTGGCCCCATTTCTTCAAAATCCAAATATACTTCTTCAAGCGGATAGGGAATGAGACTGTCGGCTTCGATCTCAATTTGATTTTCTAAATCATAATCGCTTTGCTCTGGGTCCATATAGACGATTTTACTGATCACTGACGTACCAGCCACAGCAACATTTGCCAGCTTTAATTTTGTTTTTAGCGACTTTCGAATTTTCTTGAGAGCAATGCTTACTGACTCATAATCTTTAATATCACGCTCAGAGAAAGCGATTTTGTTAATTGGCTCACAGGCATACCCTTGAAGGACGAACCCGTCTTTCGATTGCTCTAACCACACCGCTTTTATTTGACGCGTGCCTATATCTAAGCCCACAATGGGCGGCAGCTTTTTCTTAAACAGCGATTTCATGTGCAAGTGTCCAGTTTCAAAGGTAGTTGCTCTAAAGTACAATGTTACTCTAATAGTCTTATGCGTATGGTTCTAGAGATAACACATACGTATAAAATATACGTCATTTCAACAAAATGTCTTGGTATCCGTTACAGTGAAGTACATCAAACCACTTATTTTATTTAGTTTTCTATCAGGCCTTCTTGGTTTTGCAGCACTGGTAGGTATTTACTTTTATATCAAACCTGACCTACCAAGTGTTACTGTACTTAAGGATGTACGCCTGCAAACACCCATGCAGATATACACCAAAGACGGAAAACTTATTTCACAGTATGGAGTTAAACGGCGGATCCCCGTAAAACTTGAGGAAGTCCCGCAAGAATTAATTAACGCCATACTCGCTACCGAAGACAGTCGCTTCTACGAACACCACGGTATTGACCCCATTGGTATAATGCGTGCTGCAGTAAGTTTAGTCCTTACTGGCGAAAAGCGTCAGGGAGCAAGTACGTTAACCATGCAGCTAGCACGAGGGTTTTTCCTTAGTCGGGAGAAAACCTATATCAGAAAGATCAAAGAGATCTTTATAGCACTGCACATGGAGCAAGAGCTTTCTAAGCAGGAAATTCTTGAGCTGTACCTCAACAAAATCGAATTAGGCCATAGAGCGTTTGGTTTTGGGGCTGCCGCCCAAGTTTACTATGGCAAACCGCTTAATGAACTCTCTTTAGCTCAAATTGCTACTATTGCAGGTCTTCCAAAAGCGCCATCAGTGCTTAACCCCATCAGCGGGCCGCAACGTTCTGTCGAGCGCAGACGCGTGGTTTTACTTCGTATGCTTGACGAAGAGTACATCACTAAAGCGCAGTTCGATGAAGCTGCGAATGCGCCAGTTTCAGCGAAAAAGCACGGTGCTGAAATTGAAGTGGATGCGCCTTATTTGGCCGACACCATTTATAACGAAATGGTAGAGATTTATGGAAAAGAAGAAGCAGAAACCGGCGGATACCAAGTTTTTGCGACTGCAACGTCAGATCTTCAATTAGCTGCTCAGCGTGCGGTGGTTCGAAATCTTCATGACTATGATGAGCGTCATGGCTATAAAGGCGCGCTTGGCTACTTATGGAATATTCCTAAGCCAGAAGGAAAGGATGACGCGATTCCACAACTTTCATTGAGCTATGACATAAGTGATAAGACAACACGAGAAGAGTGGGATAACGAATCAATCATGCGCGTGCTTGAAGAGATTCCTCACATTAAACCTCTTTTGCCATCGGTTGTTACGAAAGTAAATGAGCAGTCGATAGAAGTGTTGTCTGTAGATGGCAAAGCAATAACAGTCGAGTGGGATGGACTAGATTGGGCCCGACGCTACATTACAGACTTTAGGCAGGGTAGTGATCCCAAAACCGCTTCAGATGTGACTCAAGAAGGGGCGATCATTTATATCAGACAGCAAGAAGGGCAGTGGCGCATTTCGCAAATCCCTGAGGTGAGCGGAGCGTTTATCGCACTTAATCCGAAAAACGGTGCGGTTGAAGCGGTTGTTGGTGGCTACAGCTTTTATCAAAGCCAGTTTAACCGAGCAACACAGGCCAAGCGCCAAGTGGGCTCGAACATCAAGCCTTTCGTTTATTCTGCTGCATTAGACAGTGGCTATACCCTTGCATCCATCATCAATGACGCTCCCATTAACCAATGGAATGCGGCGACGGGTGTAGCTTGGCGACCGCAAAACTCGCCAGCTGAGTACGACGGCCCAATTAGAATGCGTAAAGCCCTTGGGAAATCGAAAAACGTGGTATCGGTTCGACTATTGCGTGGTGTTGGTCTTAGAGAAACGGCCGATTACTTAACGCGCTTCGGTTTTAATAAAGACGATATCCCACTTGATGAAACCGTATCCCTTGGGTCGAGTTCACATACGCCGCTTGAAGTAGTAAGAGGTATGTCGGTCATTGCGAACGGTGGCTACTTAGTAAACCCTCATTTTATCAGCAAAGTGCTTGATGAAAACGGCGATGAGCTTTGGAAAGCAAACCCAGTTTGGGCGTGCAATCGTTGTGAAAATCAAAGCGATCCAGAAATACTACCTGAAGACGAAGAAGCCGATATTGAAGCCTTACTTGCCGCTGAACTAAATCAAGATATTTTACTTGGCGACGTCGATGATGACGAAGCTGCAGAAAAAGTGATTGCGCCTCAGGTTATTACTGCTCAAAACGCTTTCTTAGTGGCAGAAATGATGCGAACGGCTGTGAGAGCAAACGGAAATTGGAGCAAGAAAACCTATTGGTTAGGCACCGGCTGGCGTGCTCGTAATATTCTTCAGCGTACTGACATAGCTGGGAAAACGGGTACAACGAATGACTCGCGAGACACGTGGTTCAGTGGTTTCCACAAAGATTTGGTGGCCACCACATGGGTAGGCTTCGACAACATGAGGCGACAGTTAGGGCGAGCTACGCGAAACCAAAACCTTATTAATAAGAATGCAGAGAAATTCAACTGGATAGGCAACGCCATGATCGGCATTGAAGATGGAGCTAAAGCTGCTGAGCCAGCGTGGATCAGATTTATGCAACATGCTCTAGAAAATAAACCACATACGCCTATGCCCGTACCAGAGAATATAGTGCGTGTTCGCATTGATCGTACCAGTGGGAAGTTGACCAGACGAACAGACCATACGACACTATTCGAATATTTCCTGCAGGGAACCGAGCCAACGACTTATGTTCGCGATGACGAAGTGTTGGATCCGGCCACGCAGGATACGACTACTGCGCCTGAGCCAGAAGAAATATTCTAATTACTAAGAGGCACGTTGCACGCGTGCCGCTTCAGGCTTAGGTGATGTATTTGCCTGAACACATTATCGGAAAACCAATGTCAGAAGATTCACAGCGATATCTTTATATTCCTCATGCCGGCCCTTCATTGCTGGAAACCCCCCTACTGAATAAAGGCAGTGCCTTCACTGCGCGGGAACGTGCGGCGTTTAACCTGACGGGTCTAGTGCCACCAAGGTACGAAACCATCGAAGAGCAGGTTGAACGTGCTTACATGCAATACAGCAGTTTTGACGAAGCACTAAACAAGCATATTTATCTGCGCGCAATTCAAGACAATAACGAAACCTTGTTTTACCGCCTAATTCAAAAGCACATCGATGAGATGATGCCCATCATCTACACCCCTACTGTAGGTGATGCATGTGAGCAGTTTTCAGATATCTATCGCAGTTCGCGTGGCTTGTTTGTGTCGTATGAAGAACGTCACCAGCTTGATGACATTGTTCGCAATGCTACGAAGCGCAAAGTGAAAGTGATTGTTGTGACTGACGGTGAACGCATCTTAGGCTTGGGAGACCAAGGTATTGGCGGAATGGGCATTCCTATCGGTAAACTATCGCTTTACACTGCGTGTGGTGGAATTAGTCCAGCATACACATTGCCCGTAATGTTAGATGTAGGTACTAACAACGAAAAGCTGCTAAACGACCCAATGTATATGGGGGCGCGCCATCCGCGTATTGGACAGGAAGAATACGACGAATTTGTTGATATGTTCATTAACGCTGTGAAGCGACGCTGGCCCGATGTAATGATTCAGTTTGAAGATTTTGCGCAGCCAAATGCTATGCCGTTATTAAACCGCTATCGCAACGACGTGTGTTGTTTTAACGACGATATACAAGGCACTGCTGCCGTTACCCTTGGTACTATTTTGGCGGCATGTAAAACCAAGCAGCAAAAGCTACGCGACATGAAGGTGGTGTTCGTGGGTGCGGGTTCGGCAGGCTGTGGTATTGCTGAAATGCTCATTCAACAAATGGTATTTGAGGGCCTGACTGACGAGCAAGCACGTAAGCAAGTGTTCATGATTGACCGTTTTGGTTTGGTAACCGAAGGCATGGAAGGTCTACGCGACTTCCAACAAAAGCTTCAGCAGAAAAATGCTGACTTGGCTGATTGGACGTTCAGTGGAGATTATGCGTCACTACTTGATGTTATGCACTGCGCGCAGCCAGACGTACTTATTGGTGTTTCAGGCCAGCCTGGCTTGTTCACTGAACAAGTTATCCGTGCCATGAAGCAAGGTTGTGAACTGCCAATCATCTTCCCGTTAAGTAACCCCTCACGACAAGTTGAAGCGCGTCCTGAGCAAGTGATTGAATGGACAGAAGGTGACGTGATTATTGCTACAGGTAGTCCGTTCAAGCCTGTAGAGTACGATGGCAAAATATTCCCTATCGCTCAATGCAACAACTCTTACATCTTCCCGGGCATTGGCCTTGGTGTTGTTGCATCTAAAGCGAAGCTTATTAGTGACGAAATGCTGATGGCTGCAAGTAACGCACTTGCTTCAGCGTCGCCATTAGTCAACACGGGTCAGGGTTCACTATTGCCACCCCTTGCTGCCATTGCAGAAATTAGCAGAGAGATTGCTTTTGAGGTGGGTAGAGTAGCGATGGAACAGGGACTTGCTCTTGAAATGTCTGACGACGCATTGCGCGCCAGCATTGAGCGTAACTTCTGGAAAGCAGAGTACCGCCCTTACAAGCGGGTAAGCATCTAGTATCCGTTTACGTTATAAAAAAGCAGGCTTAGCCTGCTTTTTTTGTACTTGTGAGCAACGCTTTCACCATGACTTACAACCCAAAAGCAGAAGTAAGCCACCGTCTCACTGCTCGAGCTTCATCCATTTCGCGGCCGAACTCCAACCAAATGTAATATGGTGTTGCCTATGCGCAACATTTCCTATGTGTTGCTCATATGCATTCTCGTTAATAAGCTCCTAACCTACTGTTATTAATGGTTTATTTTTTGTTGGCACAATGATTGATATACCTCTTTATAGTTACAACAAGGAGCAAGGGGTGTTATTGATGACCACGTTAAAAAACAAGGTAAGTCCTTTCTACGCGCGAATTATTAAGCGCTCATTCTCTACGTCATTAGTTATGGCCGCTCTTGCAACACTCTCAGCTTGCGACGCACCTAATGTTGATGTTGCAGCACAAGATGAAAAGGCTGCTAAAACGGCTGCTAGTACAGTTTCAGAAAGCCCAGTAGATGAGCAAAGTGAAATGTTTGCTTATCTGGATGAATCCGACTTAATTGATGCCTACTACGAGGTTAAGTAATTCGCGACTAATCCTTTTTACACGCTATCGACTCTGCCTCGGTTATCGCTGGCATAAAGCTTTATAGCAACTATCGATAGTTCCAGTTTGCGGGCAACGGACTGCTCGCCTTTTATTCATAAAGCCGCGCTCTGGATAAAGCTAAAGCGCGGCTTTTTTATGTCAATAAACGTATATCGCCGTTTATTAGTCGACACCGTTGAGCTATAAGTCTTTAAAAGCTGTTCTTAGTAGCTATGTATTGCACTAACCTTAACGATAAAGTCATTTAAAGGAATTGCTATGTCGACAGAAAGTAACTACACACCACCAGAAGTTTGGACTCAGGCTGAAGATGACGGCAACAAATGGGCCAGCATTAATCGTCCTGTGTCAGGCGCTACCCATGAGAAGGCTCGTCCTAATGGTGAACATGGTTTGCAGCTATACTCGTTAGCTACGCCTAATGGTCAGAAAGTTACCATCATGCTTGAAGAGTTGTTGGCAGCTGGCGTGAGCGAAGCAGAATACGACGCTTGGCTGATTAACATTGGTGAGGGCGATCAGTTTTCTTCTGGGTTTGTTGACGTCAATCCGAATAGTAAAATTCCTGCTATGGTCGACACGACAACGTCACCAGAAACCAAGCTATTCGAGTCTGGGTCAATCTTAGTTTACTTGGCGGAAAAATTCGGTAAGTTCATTCCGCAAGACGCCCATGCAAAGGCGGAATGTTTCAACTGGCTGTTCTGGCAGGTGGGGTCAGCGCCTTACTTAGGCGGTGGTTTCGGGCACTTCTACAGCTATGCGCCATATCCAATGGAATATCCTATCAACCGCTTTACCATGGAAACTAAGCGTCAGTTAGATGTGCTAGACAAGCACTTAGCAAACAATGAGTTTATGGCAGGTAGCGAGTACAGTATCGCTGACATGGCTATATGGCCGTGGTACGGCAATTTAGTGCTCGGAAATCTGTACGATGCAGCCACTTTCCTTCAAGTGCACGAGTACACCAATTTAGTCCGCTGGGCTAAGCAACTAGAGCAGCGAGAAGGCGTTAAACGTGGCCGTATTGTCAATAAGACCTGGGGTGACGATGGTCAGTTAGAAAACCGCCACAGCGCAAAAGATATCGACGACGCACTCACCAAAGCCTAAATAATGGGGTCAGAGTACTTTAGTTATGTTTGTCATCTTTTTAGCATCAGAATGGCTAACGAAAGGCATCAACATAAAACGGGGTCAGAACCTACTCTGGCCCGATAGCTTAAAAAAGTACTCTGACCCCAATTTTCAGATGAGCTCTGCAACACTCTTTAAATAGGCTTTTTGAAGTGGCGTGAAATCCCACTCATTCAAAGCTTCATTAAATTCAAAATTACCCACGCGGCCTCGCCAGCGTTTGTTAGGCACTGCAGACCAGTTTTTCATATACACCAGCTTCCCATGAAGGCAGTGAAGCATTTCAAGCCGTGGTTGTTCAAAATCGTTGTAAGCTACCTCTTCTGAGACAATAGCGCCTTCTTCACAATCTTGGTCGAAAAACACAAAGCCGCGATAGCTGCCGTTTTCTGTAATGGTAATGAGCGATGCATATTCTTTGCTCTTAGATACTTTTCTCAGCGCAGGCAAATAGCCATCGACTCGTTTTATTTGAAGCCCCTGTGATTTGTTGTGCCACTGCCATCCTGAGCTGCCCATAAAAGAAAGCTCGTTATTTTTATCGTTGAAATGGCTTAATGTTTCAAAGGTTTTCCAAGACGCAAAAGTGATAATGCACAGCATTAAAAAACCAGTAATGAAGATGAGTGGCTTTGTCATGTCTCAAGCCCTTAGCATTAGACAAACTTTTGTCTCTTTAGTTACGGACAGAGGCCAAAGCTAGACTTTCATTGCAAAAAAGTAATACGCAGAGAGACAAATGTGCTGTGGCCTTAAAGCGTCCTTGTGCTGGCTTAATAACAGGCGAGACGCCGCTTAACGCTTACCTGACATTAAATACAGCGACATAAAAAGCCTCGCGTATTCGTTGTCTCGATAACACCACATCAATGCATCCTAAGAATGGAACTAATTTTGGACAATGATTCAGTAATTACGATTACAGCTATCTATTTTGTTCGTTTTAATTGTTTTATTAAATCAGTGATTATTTGTTTAAACGAAAAGCGTGATTAACACCATTTCTTTAATCACACACTGACACCCAATTTTAGTAAGACTAAAAATCGGTGAGAAATACACAGAAGGAATTCGCAATGAGTAAGTGTCCATTTTCAGGTGCAGCTATAAAACCTACTACGCTAACGTCTAGCAATGGTGCGCCCGTTGCCAATGATAATCAGAGCCGAACAGCGGGGCCACGCGGGCCGGTTACGTTCGACAACCATTATTTGTTTGAGAAGCTTGCGCACTTCAACCGCGAGCGAATTCCAGAGCGTGTAGTTCACGCAAGGGGCAGTGCTGCATATGGCACCTTTACGCTAACTAAGAGCTTATCTGACTACACTATTGCAGACTTTCTGCAAAAAGAGGGGCAAAAAACCGACGTGTTTTTGCGCTTTTCTACCGTAGGTGGTGGTCAGGATTCAAGTGACTATGCCCGTGATCCTCGTGGTTTCTCAGTGAAGTTTTATACCGAACAGGGAAACTGGGACATGGTAGGAAATAATACTCCGGTATTCTTCTTACGAGATGGCATCAAGTTTCCTGACTTCATTCACAGTCAAAAGAAAAACTCGCGTACGAATTTGCCGGATCCGCAGGCCGTGTATGAGTTTTGGGCGAACAACCCTCAGTCATTACACCAATCGACAATCTTGATGTCTGATCGCGGTATTCCACTTTCATATCGCCATGTGAATGGTTATAGCTCTCATACGTTGAGTTTCTGGAATAACGCAGGCCAACGCTATTGGGTGAAATGGCACTTTAAAACTAACCAAGGTATTAAAACGCTAACTAGCGAAGAAGCGGCAAAGATGCCTGCTTATGGCGCTCAGCAAGACTTGGTCGAAAGCATTGATAACGGAGAATTTCCATCGTGGATCGTGAATGTGCAGATTATGACTGAAGAGGAAGCGCGTAATTACCACATTAACCCGTTTGATCTAACGAAGGTGTGGCCTCACAGCGACTTTCCATTAATTGAAGTAGGGCAGTTGGAGTTAAACCGTAATGTTGATAACTACTTTGCAGAAACTGAGCAAGCAGCGTTCGCGCCGAGCAATTTGGTACCGGGTATTGGTGCGTCGCCAGACAGGATGCTTCAAGCGCGACTAATTGGATATCAAGATGCGCACAGATACCGCATTGGTGCAAACTACAACCAAATACCGGTAAACGCGCCTCGTTGCCCAGTGCACAATTATCAACGAGATGGAGCCTTTGCGGGAATTAACCCAGCACTTGCAGGAAGTGGAGCCAACTTCTATCCAAACAATCGCGCGCGAGTTGGTGAGCCGGCTGAAGCACCAGAGGTTCAAGAGCCGCCTATGCCGCTTGAGCAAGACGCATGGTTAGATATTTACGATAACCGTGACGAAGATAACTACTCACAGGCCGGTGACCTTTTCCGCATTATGAGTGAAGATCAAAAACAGCAGCTGGTTAACAACATTGCTGACGGCTTAAGCCAGGCAACGAAGGACGTTCAAGAAGCCATGTTTGTGCAATACGATTTAGCCGACAGCGATTATGGTACTCGCGTGAGAAAGGCGGTAGCCAGCAAATAGAGTAAATGGGGTCAGAGTACTTTATTAAAATGTACTCTGACCCCTTTTTTACTGGGTAGCGACTAGGGCGTAAACGTGCAAGCGAATGGCCTGAAGTGCGCGTTCTTTCCAATTGTTCCAAGTAATACGGTTGCTAATTTCGTGCTGATTCAACGTAATATAACCATGATTTAGTGCCCATACTTGCATAGCTACATCTTGCTTTTCTTCAACAGACAGATCTTTTTTAATTAACGCAGCGGTAAGCTTAGTTAGCGTGATAAAGGCTTTTTCACCTGCCTCGATAGCTTCATCTGATGGCGTATAGTCTTTCAAATTAGAAGCAAAAATTAGTCGATAATGGGCCGCATGAGTTTCTGAAAACGTTAAAATACGCTCGCATCCATTAATCACTTTTTCTGCCGCAGTATTGCCATCGGCTGCCAACATTTCACGCTCAACTAATTCGAAACCTTCAATGTAGAGCGCATCTAAAATACCCTGCTTACCTTTAAAATGGCTATAGATGCCAATCGTTGACATACCCGCACCGTCAGCAATGGCGCGCACGCTAAGTGCATTCGTTCCGCCTTTCAAAAACAGTGCTGAGGCAGCGTCTAAGATCTTTTGTCGCGTATCTTTTTTCATTTACACATCATTTACATGTTGCGCAATATAACACCGTTATGTAAAGTGGTTTTATAACGCCGTTATATCTCTTGGTTTAACACTTAACCTGCCTGCCCGCAGGTTGTTCATAAGGACACTATATATGAAAACTGAGCAATTAACCTGCGATTATTTAATTGTTGGTGCTGGCGCGGTAGGGATGGCTTTTGCTGATGTACTACTTCACGAAACTAACGCTAACATTTTGATTATAGATAAAAATGCGAAGCCCGGAGGGCATTGGAACTATGCTTATCCCTTTGTCACCCTTCACCAGCCTTCTGCTTTTTACGGCGTGTGTTCAAAAGAGTTAAATCGTGGCGTTATTGATAAAAGAGGAATGAATGAAGGTTTAATGGGATTAGCTTCAGGCCAAGAAGTGAGTGCGTATTTCGATGCGGTAATGAACGAAACCTTTTTGCCTTCAAACCGAGTGCAGTATTACCCGCTTTGCGAATATAAGGGCAATAACCAGTTTGTTTCTATGCTAAATGGCAAGCACTATTACGTTACGGTTAACAAGAAAATTGTTGATGCCACTTATCTAAACACTAATATTCCGCTTACCCATACCCCAAGCTTTACCCGCGACGACAACGTTGCCTTTACGCCGGTTAATACCGTGGTTCAAAAGATTGAAGGCTTTGACAACTATGTGGTTGTCGGTGGGGGTAAAACGGGTATTGATACCTGCCTATGGCTGCTTGAAAATCACGTCGCCCCGCATAATATCCACTGGGTAGTATCGCGAGATGCATGGTTACTGAACCGGAAAAATACCCAGCCCTTGGATGACTTCTTCTTTGATTCTATTGGGGCACAAGCAAACCAAATGGAAGCTATCGCAGCGTCAACTTCCATCGAGGATATGTTCGACAAATTGGAAGAGCGGGGCGTTTTACTGCGTATTGATAAGAAAGTAAGACCCAGTATGTTTCACGGCGCAACGGTGAGCGAATTAGAGCTTAAAGCCTTACAAACTCTACCATCTGTCGTTAGACAAGGTCGGGTTAAACATATCAGCCGCGATAAGCTCAGATTTGAAGATACAACGTGGAGTATGCCAGATAACGCGTTGGTTATTGATTGCTCAGCTTCTGCACTTACTAATTTAGAGATGAAAGCGGTGTTTGATGGCGACACCATCACCCCTCAAACAGTGCGTGCCTATCAACCTGTTTTTAGTGCGGCGCTTATTGCTCACGTTGAGGCGGCCTACAGCGATGAACAACAAAAGCAGATGCTGACACAAGTGGTCCCGCTGCCTAATCGCGACATCGATTGGTTACCAATGACTGCAGCAATGTTACGAAACATGCAAATTTGGGGTGAAGACCCAGCGCTTAAAGCGTGGATTTACCATTGTCGACTAGATGGCTTTTCAAAAATAGTACACGGCGTGGCAAAAGACGATATGCAAAAAATGCAGGTGCTAGGGCGATTGAAACAAGCAGCGGCACCGGCCATGCAAAAGCTGATGACTTACATACACAGCTTAAAAGCGAGCGGACAGCTATAAAAGGTTATAAATATCGATGAAACAATTTCAAATAGACAAAACGAACCCAAATCGCTTTCGGATAATGCAAACAGTTGATAGCCCTGATAACGCGCAGACAGAGGGTGCTGGAAAGGCAAAAAACGTAGTAATCAAAATTGAAAGGTTCGCGTTTACTGCCAATAACCTGACCTATTATATGGTGGGTGACAAACTTGGTTATTGGCAGTTTTTTCCACCCGTTAATACAAATGGTAACGAAAACTGGGGCGTTATTCCGGTGTGGGGCGTGGGTCAAGTAATTAGCTCTAACAATGACGCGGTAGAAGTAGGAAGTCGTTTTCTTGGTTATTTCCCGCCCGCTGAATATTTGGTTATGGCTAACACTACGGTGACAAACAACAATTTAATAGACTGTAGCCCTCATCGTTTGAAGTTGCCCCAAGGGTATAATGTCTACCGATCACTTCCATCACTAGCGGCCCACGCTGACGCTGAAATAAGCACTAAGCAGCACGAGCAAGAAAACTTTCAGATGTTGCTGTGGCCGCTTTACGCAACGTCCTTTTGTTTATCAGAAGTGGTCGATGCTATACCTGGGGCACAAAGAGAGCAGTTATTAGTATTAAGTGCTTCAAGCAAAACCAGTTTAGGGCTTGCTTTTGCGTTCAAAGAAGCCGGTATTAACGCAATAGGTGTAACCTCTGAAAAGCGTGTTGCATCACTAGAAGCATTGGGTGTATACAGCGCCGTTATTGGTTATGAACAGCTGGACATGTTGCAACTGAAAAGCACTGTTGTGGTCGACATGTCAGGTAATGCTCAGGTCAAAGCATCCATCAAACATAAACTTGGTGAACACCTAACAAGATACATCAGCGTAGGGCTTACTCACTGGCAGGACATTAAGCCGTCAAGCGATGAGGAGTTCTTCTTTGCTCCTGCTCATATACAGCAGCGTATGTCTGAGATTGGGGTTGCTGAGTACCAGAAGTTAAGTAGCGGGTTTGTATCAAAAGCCATTGTGTGGAGCGCCGGTTGGTTAAACGTTAAAGAGCGTGAAGGGTTGAGCGCGCTACAAGATGACTTTAGCGAACATCAGCAAGGCCTCATTCCTTCAAATGAAGGAAGAATATACACACTTGCTTAGCGCGTAACCAGAGCGCCCATATTGAGTTCGAGCGCTTTGATAAAAAGCGCTCGCTCGAGGGTAATATCACACATACTGATTAAAATAATTGGTGACCTTAGGCCATAAATGCTGACATTTACGGGAGAAAAACTTCATGTGACCTATTTCTTTTACGTTGTAGGCCTGTGGATCTAGCTCCTCAACTTCTGCTTCCATATTGGGGAAAACGCTAATCATATCGTGAACGTTATGAATATTAGCAATATCGTCGTCATTGGCGAGCAGCCATTTAGAAGGTATCTGAATGGTGTCGTAGTGATGCTCGTTAACATCACTGCCAAAGCCTGTTTTTACGTAGCCTTTACCGTTACACCATTTTTGCCACTGACGGGCCACTTTTTTAGGTAGTGGCTCTCCCATGCCGACCCACTGAGATTTAGTATGGCCGAACAGTAAATTACTCACGGGAATGTAGAAATTCATGAAGAAATGGGCTTTTAGCAAATAGCTTTTACGCATGTTTCTCAGACTGCCCGAAGAGCTACCAAAATTACAAAAGGCAGTAAGGTCGTGCACATTATGCATCAAACCCAGCAGCTGACCACCTGCACTATGACCAACAAGAAAGTAGGGGACGTTAGGGAAATGAATTTTCAATGTCTCTAGCACCGCTGGCATATCTTGCTCGCCCCATGTTACCAACGACGCATCGCTTTCTTTAACGCTGCTTTTTACCGAACCGCCAATACCTCTGTTATCGAAGGTGATAACACCAAAGCCTTGTTCACATAAATAGGCGGCAAAAGCGCTGTAGAATTGCCGTTTTATACCCGTTGCAGGGCCAATCATAACTGCAGCTTTAGCGGGGGAATGTGGAGTAAAAAGTGAAGCTGCTAGATGAGTACCATCTTCACAGGTTACTTGAATATCCTTTGTCATCGTCTTGCTCACAAGGCATACCTTAGTTTTCGTTACGCTTCTGGTCATACCAGTAAAGCGCCGATTGTTAAGATTTGCAATAGTACGACTATTTCAATTTCTGATAATTACACATGTTGAACGCAAGTCGCGATTTTCATGTTTTTATGCGCGTGCTTTTGCCGTCTTAACCCAATGCTCAATAGGAGCCGGTTTTCCAAATAAATATCCTTGGAAAATATTGAAACCCATGTCTTTAAGTACACGCAGCTGCGCCTGTGTTTCTACCCCTTCGGCAATGGTCTGCATGTCTAGACTCTTAGCGAGGTCTAGAGTCATCTTAACAATCTTGCGATGTCGTTCAGACGTTTCTACTCTTTCTACAAACTCTCTATCTACCTTTATAACGCTAGCAGACATATCAATAAGCTGGGAAAGTGATGCGTGACCAGTGCCGAAGTCGTCAATAATAATGGTTGCTCCCACATTGGCTAACGACGTTAAGCGTCGCTTAGTCTCGTAATGGCTGGCTAATACAGACGTCTCTGTTAGCTCTAATTTAAGGCGTGCTCCAAGCTCAGGGCTCTCTGAGAAGCGACGTAATAGCTTTTCATAAAAGAGGTCGCTAAGTAATTCTGGCCCCGATAAGTTAATCGCTAGGGGGACCTTGGGTAGGTTGCTAGGCCACTTGTCTAAAAGTGCCAAGGTGCCATCGATAATTTTTTGTGTGAACAGTACTTCCCATTTGTTTTCTTCCACCAAAGGCAGAAACTGAAATGGTTGAAGAACGGTACCAGACTTTGGCTCTTTCAATCTTGCCAGCACTTCGTAGCCCACCGTAACGCCATGGAGCGACACCTGAGGCTGCAAATACAAAGCAAGACACCCATTATCAAGAAGGGCCTTTACCTTATCTTTTTGTTGCGTATTTTCTCGAATAGTTTTCACCGTATTGATACTAAATGAGATGTACGGCGCAAATTCATCGCTTTGGCTTAGCGCTATTGCGCAGCACTCGGCGGCCGCATCTAAACTAATTTCACGACTGGCATGATAATGCCCCGCTCGCCATTTCAGCATATGTTCTACAGTGCCTCGCGCTGAGTTGATAACCATGCTGGTGGGCAATCGACGCTCAAGATAATGTTCTATACTTTGTGTTGAAAGATGTTTGCCGTTTACGGTAAATAAGAATTTAGCGCCAGGGAATTGATATACCGAGACATCATTTGTAAATTCGCTTTGTAAAAGTGACGCTACGCTTAAAAGCAGCTGATCACCTTGACTGTAACCGTATTGCAGGTTTACTTCTCTGAGGTTAGCCAGTTTCAGCAGGACAATATGTCGATTTAAAATACTCTCGCTCGACTCCGCTATTTTCCAAAAGTGATGGTTTTTCAGTCCCGTTAGTTCATTAAAATAGTGCTTCTCATACTGCTGCTTCTTGAATGCATCAAACTCCATCAAGCTTTTTTTATTGGCGGATATGTCATGGCAGTGGATAAGTTGTTTTTTGTGATGCTCAAGGCTAGCAGGTTGAAGCTTAAATTCTCGTTCGGGTGCGTTAAAAATGGAAGCGTGTTGGTTTACACCCTTTGTAATGGGGTGAGATAAAGAGAAGAGATCTTGAATATATTCACTCTCTGGCCGGTACTTTTTGACTAGCGCTCTTGCAGCCTTGTTAGCCTGAATTATGCGCCCTTGTTCGTCACAAAAGAAAGACGGTGTACCACCATTGTTAAAAATTTCCTGATAACGGCTAACAAGTTTATTAAGCTTTTTGCTTTGTAATAAATTGTGCTCAGATTGTTTTTCTAATGACGACATGACCCGCAGTACAGCCATTGGAATGCAGAAATTGAAAAACAGGAAAATTAACGATGCTAAATACGTGTGGGTATCCGGCAATGTAATATCAATGCCGAACAAAGGAGATACTTGCGTATTGTTCAGCAGTAAATAATACGGAATGAGATTGAACAGCATGGTCGCAATGGATGCTTTCACCCCATACAAAACTCGAATAATAATAGGCAGCGTAAACAGCAAAAGTAAGCCATAACGCGCTGATTCTAAGTCTATTGTGAAGAAGAGTATGCACAGAGAGGCTCCAACTACCGCTAAGACTAAGCAAGCAGAAGCGATCTTTATATGCTTCAAGCCTATCGAAAGTGTGGCGAAGAGAAAGGCAGTGAAGCCCAGCGTTAAGTACATAACATAATAAAGTTCCTGTACATACGCAGTATATGAAGAGTGCGCCACGATGGCCGAGGTAAGGACAACGCCAATGAGCAGAATAGTGCGCAGCACACTGAGGCGCCACACGTCAGCATCGGTGGTTCTTAGGTTATCTTCATCAACTAAAAGATAGTGTTTTAAAATTCTTATTGTTCGAGAAATCACTAGTAAACCGCTGACGTTTAAATAAGTTCAATACTAGAGTGTTGCAAATAATTCACCGGAGTGAATGGTTTAATATAACCCTTTGCTAATGTTAGTGGTAGCAATAAACATAGTCATAACACTAATATATTCAATATGATAAAAAAAGGAGAGGGAAGTTTCCTTACTAATTAACAATAAGGAAACGTCTTAATTGATTGAGCTCAGTGCGCAGGGCCTTATACCGATAAAGTGAATACTTTAGAGTTACGCTGGAAGTTATACAGCTCTTTCTTCACGGCAGGTAGCGCACTTATGTCAGCAGGTTCAAACCCTTGCTCTAAAAACCAGTGTGCGGTAACTGTGGTCAGTACAAAAATGCTGTTAATACCGGCTTCTTTAGCACGGGCGCGCACTTCATCTAAAATCCGTTCGCCACGGTTTTTGCCTCGATAGTCTTGATGGGTTGCCACGCAGGCTAACTCGGCACAGCCGTCTTCAGGGTATAAATACAAGGCTGCACAGGCGATGATCATGCCGTCGCGCACTATCACTATAAACTGGTTAATTTCGTTCTCTAGACGCTCACGAGAACGCTTTACCAATACGCCGCTTTCTTCTAGTGGTTTTATCAGCTTTAAGATACCGCCCACATCTTCGATGGTCGCTGCACGCAGTTGTTCATAATGATGTTCCATTACTAGCGAGCCCGTACCGTCGCGAGTGAACAGCTCTTGAAGCAAGGCACCGTCCTTTTCAAAGCTGATGCAGTGGGCACGAGGCACACCTGCAGCAACGCTGGTGGTAAGGGCACTTAACACCGTATCTTCGGTGGTAATGTCGCCTGCCATGATCAACTGCTCTAGTTGAGGGCGTTCAATGGTGCGAAGTAAACGACCTTCGCGGTTGTATACACCATCAAAATTCGAAAATACGATCAGCTTGTCAGCTTTAAGGGCTATAGCCGCCTGCGTAGCTACATCTTCGTGAGATAAGTTGAAAACTTCTCCTGTTGATGAATAGCCCATAGGCGATAGCAGCACAATTGAGCCATCGTTTAAATGATCGTTAATGCCGGTCGTATCAATACGGCGCACTAAACCAGTGTTTTCAAAATCAATGCCGCCTCGCACGCCCATTGGCTTGGCAACGACTAAGTTGCCCGAGCACACGCGTATTTGCGAGCCATGCATAGGCGAGTTTGGAAGCCCCATAGTAAGTAGAGCTTCTACCTGAGAGCGTACCGAGCCGGCGGCATCTTTAACGCACTCAAGGGTTTGCTTGTCGGTAATGCGTACACCGCTGTCAAAGCGACCTTCGATGTTGCGAAGGGCTACGCGCTGATCAATCTGAGGGCGGGCACCGTGCACTACGACCACGCGCACGCCCAAGCTGTTAAGCAGGGCAATGTCGTGAATAATATTAGGGAAATTAGGATGTTCGATGGCTTCGCCACCGAACATCAAAACGAAGGTCTTTCCCTGGTGAGCATTAATATAGGGCAGTGAACTGCGAAACAGTTTTATGCCGTCATGATGCGCTAATACCATCTAAGCAGTTCCTTGTCGCTACCCTTGCTTATCCAAGTCTTCCAGCTCTTGATACAGTGCTTTCGTCACGGTTTCTTTGCTGGTGCCGCCCAAGATATTGCGTTGATTCACGCCGTACTCTAGCTGTAGTACCGGGTATACGTCGTCTTCAATTTTATCGCAAATAGCCTGCATGTCGCTTAGTGGCAAATCTTCAATGGCACAGCCTTTGTCGATGGCCTGAAGCACAACGCGTCCTGCAATATCGTGGCCTGTTCTAAACGGTACACCTTTACCTACCAGATAATCGGCAAGTTCAGTGGCGTTAGAGAACCCTTGGGTTGCCGCAACACGACAGCGCTCTTCGTTTAGCTGTAGTGAGTCAAGCACTTCGCTGGCAATACATAAACAAATATGCCACTGGTTCACGGTGTCGATAGCGCCTTCTTTGTCTTCTTGCATGTCTTTGTTGTACGCAAGAGGAAGGCCTTTCATGGTAACCAATAGTGCCTGCAAAGAACCAAACACACGGCCACATTTGCCGCGCATTAACTCTAGTGCATCTGGGTTTTTCTTCTGTGGCATAAGCGATGAACCTGAGGTTACGCTATCGCCAAGCTGTAAGAACCCTGCTTCGCCAGAGTTATAGAAAATCATGTCTTCGGCAAGACGTGACAAGTGCATCATGCTAGTGCTGGCTACAAATAAAAGCTCTAGCACAAAGTCTCTGTCAGACACTGCGTCTAGGCTGTTAAGGCATGGAGAATCAAAACCCAGTTCTTCAGCAATGGCGTGACGGTCTACAGGGAAAGTAGTACCTGCCAATGCGCCTGAACCTAAAGGGCACTGATTCATGCGTACTTTCAAGTCGTCTAAACGGCTTAAGTCACGCTTTAGCATTTCAACGTAAGCCAAGCACCAGTGTGCAAAGTGAATAGGCTGTGCACGCTGTAAGTGGGTGTAACCTGGGATTATCGCTTCTTGATGACGGCTAGCGGCATTAAGAAGCGACTTTATTACACCTAAAACATCAGCGCGAAGTGAGGCAATATGTTCACGTACCCACAAGCGAAAGTCGGTGGCAACCTGATCGTTTCGGCTACGCCCGGTATGAAGCTTACGACCAATGTCACCAAGCTTCTCTATAAGCGCTGCTTCAACAAAGCTGTGAATGTCTTCTTCGCTAGATGCGTTAAAGTCTAGTTCACCTGCATCAGCTTTCGCTTTTAACTCGCTCAATGCAGACTCAAGCTGGGCTTGTTCATCAACGGTCAATACGCCTGCTTTTTGCAGCGCACGCGACCAACTGATAGAGCCTTGAATATCTTGGCTTGCCATAACTTGGTCAAACGGCAGCGAATCGTTAACCTGTTTAAACATACTACTTGCACCGGATTCAAACCGGCCACCCCACAACGCCATGTGATGCTCCTTAAATGCTGTTCTGACTTAAGCTTTACTATTGTAGGTAACGCTTACTGTTCACCTTGTTTTTTCAATGCCTCGATACGACTTGAAAGGCTGAACAGGCGGATAAAGCCTTCAGCGTGCTTCTGGTCGTAAACATCGTCAGCACCAAAGGTGGCAAAGTCTTCAGAGTAAAGGCTGTTCGGCGATTTACGCTGGGTAACCGTAGCTTGGCCTTTATAAAGCTTAACCACGATATCGCCTGTCACTTTCTTAGCAAAAGACGCAGCGCCAGCAAGCAGTGCATCGTTAAGGGCAGTGAACCAACGGCCGTCGTACATCACGTGTGAGAACTCAAGACCAATCTGCTCACGGTATTTAAGCGCAGCTTTATCTAGCACCATAGTTTCTAGGGCTTTATACGCTTTAAGCAGTACGGTGCCTCCTGGGGTTTCATAACAGCCGCGTGACTTCATACCTACAAGGCGGTTCTCAACAATGTCGATACGTCCAACACCATGCGCCGCAGCAACAGTATTAAGTTTAACTAGCGCTTGATACGGCGAGAGTGCCTCACCATCAACATGAGTCAGTTTACCTTCGTCAAAAGACAGGGTTACGCGCTCTGGAGTATCAGGTGCATCTTCAGGATCAACGGTCATGGTCCACACTTGCTTGGTAGGCTCTTGCCATGGATCTTCAAGCTCGCCGCCTTCGTGTGAAATGTGCCATGCGTTTGCATCGCGGCTGTAAATTTTTGTTGCTGACGCCGTGGTTGGAATATTGCGCTCAGCTAGATAAGCCAATAGATCTTCACGGCTTACCATGTCCCACTCACGCCATGGCGCTATTACCGTAAGGTCTGGGGCTAGAGCAGCAAAGGTACTTTCAAAGCGGACCTGGTCGTTACCTTTACCCGTACAGCCGTGGCATAGTGCGTCGGCACCTACTTTGCGCGCAATCTCAACTTGCGCTTTGGCGATAACCGGACGTGCCATTGACGTACCCAGTAGATATTCACCTTCGTAAACCGCACCGGTAGTGATAGTTGGGAAGATATATTCGCTTACGAACTCTTCTTTCAAATCAACAATGTGGCATTCGCTTGCGCCAGATGCGATAGCTTTTTCATGAAGACCTTCTAGTTCTTCATCACCTTGACCCACATCTGCTGCAAACGCGACAACTTCACAGCCATAGTTTTCTTTAAGCCATGGAATGATGGCTGATGTATCAAGCCCGCCTGAATAGGCCAGCACGATTTTTTTAACGTTTTGCATCTAAATAATCCTTCTAAGCGTCTTTGTAGGCGTCTTTTTAAGCGTTAAGTAATTGAGTAAGAATGGCGTTTTGGCCATGCATTCTATTTTCGGCTTGCTGCATTAATAGCGATTTATCGCTATCAATCAACGAGCCCGTAATTTCTAAATCGCGATGGGCAGGTTGGCAGTGCATAACGTAGCTAGCACCGGTTGCTTCCATCAACGCTTCGTTTACCTGATAAGGCATGAACTTTTCTTTGATCACTTCAAGTGGCGTCTCGTCACCCATTGAAAGCCATGTATCTGCATAGATAACGTCTGCACCGTTAGCGGCACTAAGGTCGGTGCTTTCAACAATCGATACACCCGTTTTCTCGGCAATCGCTTTGGCTTGCGCCACAATTTCAGGTGCCGCTTCGTGCCCCTCTGGCGTGACTACAACTTGGTTGCAACCTAGAAGCGCCCCAACAATTAACAGAGAATGGGTTACATTGTTGCCGTCGCCTACATAGGCCATGGTAAGACCTTCGGTTTTGCCGAAGCGTTCAAACATTGTGAGGTAGTCGGCAAGGCCTTGGCATGGATGATATTTATCACACAATGCGTTGATAACCGGCACATTTGCTGCCTTAGAAAAGGTTTCCAGCGTCTCGTGAGAAAATACACGAGCGACTATGGCGTCAGCCCAACATGCAAGGTTAGCGGCGGTGTCTACTGCGTCTTCACGGCCGGCTAATTTTCCCGACTGCACATCTAAATACACCATGTGACCGCCAAGCTTGTTAATACCAATATCGAAGCTAACGCGGGTTCGCAAAGACGGCTTTTCAAACAGGGCAACAATTGACTTCCCCGCTAGCACGTTGCTGTAACTTGCTGGGGCTTGTTTAATTTCTACAGCCAATTGCAGCAAGTTTTTCATTGCGTCGGGTGTCCAGTCTGCAAAGGTTAGTAGATCCTGTTTCATTGTACTTCTCCGGCATTGCCTTTCGTAAAGTCTGTGTGGGGTAAATCAGCGTTTTTTGACGGTGTATTTGTCAGTGCTGAGGGCAGTATTTGCGTGCCCGTTTTCTTATTTAAAATGTCGTTGATGTCGGCGGCCCAACTCGCGATGTAAACTGCGCGGCCTAAATTCTCTGCAGACGCGAGTGCCGCATCCACTTTTACTTTCATCCCGTCGGTGATAACGCCTTCATCTGCGTACTTCAATATGCTTGCAGCGTTAAGTTCGCTAATTAGCAATTTGTCACCATCAAGCACACCGTCAACATTGGAAAGGAGTAAAAGTTCAGCGTTAAGAAGCTCGGCAATAACCGTTGCGGCTTGGTCGGCGTTTACATTTAGTAATCTGCCTTGTGGGCTTGAACCAATAGAACTGATAACCGGTAGTGTTGACTGGGCTAATACGCTTTTTAGAAATGATGCGTCTGCTGTCGACGGCACGCCCACGGCACCATACTGGTCAGCTAGAGGCTCACACACCACCATATTACCGTCTAACAACGATAAACCAACAGGGGTTAAGCCTGAAGCCAAAGCCGCTGCGCATAGTTGCTTATTGGCAGAGCCTGCAAGCGCTCCGCAGATATAAGGCATATGTTCATCGGGCGTAACCCGAAGGCCATCTATTTTTGTGCTTTGAAGACCAAGACTCGCCATTAGCGTTTCCACTAATGGTCCGCCTCCGTGAACCACTACAACGGGGCGTGTGGCCTGCACGTCTTTTACGCTTAGAAATAAACGTGTCATTGCGGCGGTGTCGTCGAGTAATGCACCGCCAACTTTAATTACAATTGGTGAAACACTCATAGTACTAACCCTGTCTCTACTGGTTGTTTCGTCATTATGTTAAGGCACTGTATTGCCTGAGAGGCAGCACCTTTCATTACGTTGTCGATTGCAGCGGTAATCACTGCGTATCCAGATGCTTCATCTAACTTCCAATGCAGATCAACAAATGGGGTATGAGCAACGTCATCAATTTTTGGAAAACTCTTGCGCAAACGCACAATGGGTTTATCAGCATAGGCGTCAGTGTACGCTTGTTCAAGTTGTGCGCTGGTGGTACCAGCTTTAACCTTAACGGTTACGGTCGCCAAAATTCCTCTTTTAAAATTACCTAAGTGCGGCGTAAAGATAACGGGGGTACCCAAGTAAGCTTCAATTTCAGGGGTATGGCGGTGACCTAGCACGCCATATGCCTGCAGGCTAACTTCAAAAAAGCTTGTGGTTAGGCTGGCTTTCCTGCCTGCACCCGATACGCCGGAAACAGCGTTAATTACAGGGCGTACGCTTTCATCTAGTAAATTGTTGTGAGCAAGAGGTTTAAGTGCACTAAGGCTCGCAGTGGGATAGCAACCCGGCACAGCGATAACGTCGGCAGAGGCAATTTGCGCTTCGTGCCACTCGGCAAGGCCGTAAACAGCTTGAGCCAAGCTTTGCTCTTGCGTATGTGGAAAGCCGTAGAACTGTTCGAAGACATTCGTGTCTTTTAGCCTGAATGCACCCGACAAATCGAGCACTTTGGCGCTGCCCGAAGATAGGACAGGCATCCAGTCGTGGCTCGCCTCGTGAGGAGTGGCAAGAAAGATAAAATCGACACCGTCAGCCATTTCTTTTAATGCCGCATCCGAAATAGGCGTCAGTGTGGCATTAACGTGAGCCAAGTTGCCGTGAAGCTCTGCAATATTTTTACTCGCATCGCTACTATTCTCAGATACGTAAGTCCCCGCTAATGCAAGTTTAGGGTGCTGAATAACTAACTGAACAAGTTGTGCCCCTGTGTAACCACTGGCACCAATAATCGAAACGCTGTACATAATTAAAAATTCAATAAAAGGAGAAAAAAAACACTTTTTACCTTTGTAAACTGGTTGGGCGTAAATCCTTGCCTAACCGCTACCACATTACAAAGGTAAAAAGTGTGCTACCGCAAAAGCATAGAAAGGCGCACGCATCGTCGTACGCTATGCATCGTGTAGCCAGCCAGGGGAGAGGTAAACTCTTTATCGTTGCCAGTGGTTGAACCAACAACGCGAGTTGGTTGTGTCATCATCAATTCCTATCAAGTCGCAACTCAAAATTATGAGTTGGATGCTTTAACCGTCGACTAGTGTATCTAATTTGAATGTTTATGCAATAAAAATGTATAAATATTTTATTGGGTGGTTGCGGCGACTACGCCACAAAAAATATAACTAATAATATATTTATAGTTGTGACAGTAAGTTGACAAGTTACGCAATAGAACTGAATATTTATACTCACTGTATGGCATGGTTGAGTGGAAATGTTTACCAGTAATGCACGTCGTTCATCATTAATGCGTGATATGACTAGTTACAGTGTCTAACCATGCAAAGCTGGTAAATTGTTACCGTATGTCGACAGTGGCCGTGAGTATTGATTGTTAGGATTAACTCGGAAAATAAAATGGGCAAACTTACCTTGGCGCTTGTTGCGCACGATCATAAAAAGCCTGAGCTACTTGCTTGGGTTAAGCAGCACATTGATGTGCTCAAACAGTGTAATTTAGTGGGAACAGGCACAACAGGCGGATTAATTGCTAATGAAACGGGACTAGAAGTTACGCGCTACAAAAGTGGCCCGCTTGGGGGCGACCAGCAGATAGGAGCACTCATCGCTGAGAATAAGCTAGATGCACTTTTCTTTTTCTGGGATCCGCTAAACCCAGCGCCTCACGACCCTGACGTTAAAGCGCTGCTACGACTGTGTTCGGTATGGAATGTACCAGTTGCCTGCACACCCGCCACAGCTGACCTAGTAATAACGTCGCCGCTTTTTCTGTCACCCGACTACAAGCCAGTTAAACCGAATTTTTAAGATTGGTTAAGTCAACGGCCTTGTAGTTTGGTGGGCAGAAGCTGGTCTTTAGGTTAATTGAAACCTCGTTGAACGAACTGGTAGGCAGCATCTGCTGCCTTGTTGGTTATTCCGGCGGTTATATCATCAGTCTGAATAGATGCGGTGGCATCACTCGCCTGCGTTTGTGACGCACCTGAAATATTAGCACTTACCTTACTGTCGATGCTTGGATTGCTAAAAACTGACGCGAGTAAAGACTGCCCCATCGACCACATATTGTTTGAAATACTTTGTCCTGTCACATTCTCTACGGTCAAATCGATAGCGTTATACATTAATCCGCCTATTCCGCCATATAAAAAACTTCCCGCCAAGCTTGCTGCCGCGGCCGTGTGATTTGACGTGGTTGCTTCATAAATATCCGAAACTATGGGTAGGTGATTTGCAATGTTTAACGCATCAAATCCGTCTTTAAGATCAAGCCCATCGTCTCCGAAAGCGCCGGAATACAAATTATCGAAGAGTGTTGGAGTAGTATCACTTTGATTATTGGCAGCCGTGTTGCTATCACCATTTCCCAGAACGCTAGTAGTAGCATTTACGGACGTATCATTGTTGGTAACTAGCGATTGAAATACATCGTTTTGCAATGCATTTAACAGCGTGCCTTGCATGGTGGCAATTGCATCATCTGATAAAACCCCATTGACGCTACTCGTACCAGAAAGCAAAGATAATGCGCCTTGAACATCGCTGGCTGTGCCGGTAAGTATATTAGATTGTGTTGAGAGATTAGCTTCGCCTGATATTTTGCTGTCGATTGCATCAGCTTCATTCGGTTGATTCTCTATTGCGAGTAACGATGCGAACAAAGACGGCAAAGACTGGCCGCTGGTTGCCGCTTCATTGGCTACTTCTGTTGAATTTGCCGATTTATTTTCAATGTCAGCAGTATGTAAACCAAATTTTGAAAGTAGTGCGCTGACGCCATTTTCAGCAGTGTTAGTTGTTGTGTTTTCTAAGGCCATAACATCCCCTTACCCGCAGGCATATATTTGATTTGTAAAGGTTTTGCAAATAAGTCAAGTGAACGAGATTTCTTTTAATTTGTTCGTTTACACTTGCTCCTGTTAGGTCATGGATGGCACTTAATTTACACACTGCATAAAAACTAATACTGAGCAATGTCATGAAAGTTCGATGCCATATACACACACTAATCGCAATCTTTACACTTGGTGGTTGTGCCCAAACACTCACTGACGAAGAACAGGTTGTTCAAAGTAGCCCTACCAACCCAAATGTGTCGCAACGAGCTGTAAAGCCTGTTGAGGAAGAGCCGTCGCCTGGCGATCCCCGTTACTCACCCCCTAGGATGGAGCCAACGTCGACCTTGCATGTACCCACGGGGTCGCTATTTAATCCTGAGCACTCTGTAGGGCTTTATGAACGCCACGCAAGCTTCAAAGTGGGCGACATGATTCTAGTTAAGCTTGAAGAACAGACGCAGTCGGAGAAGTCGCTCGATTTTAATACAGATAAAAACACATCCTTTGATTTGTCTCCCGTCACACTAAAAGTGGGGGGAATTCGAATTGACGAAGATGACGTTGAGGTGGAGCACGAACAGGACAGTGAGTTCGCCAGCTCTGCTAAAACTAAGCAGTCAAATTCGATGAGTGGCAGCATTACCGTGTATGTTACGGGAATAACGCCGGCAGGGAATTTACTGGTAACGGGTGAAAAGTGGATAACGATGAACAGAGGAAAAGAATACATTCGCTTTTCAGGAGAGGTCAGAAAAAAAGATGTGGATGAAAGTAATACCGTATTGTCTTCAAAAGTCGGCAACGCATTAATTGAGTATAGCGGTACGGGTGAGCTGCAAGATAATCAGCAGCGAACAGTGATTGGCAAGCTGTTTTCAATATTTGGATAAGCGCTATGAAAGGCACTATTTTGCCAAGCTTACGCATCAGTCTTACTGCTGTGCTGGTACTACTTCCTTCTTTGGTTACTCAGCACGCATGGGCTCAATGGGTACAGGGTGAAGCTACGATGGCACTCGCTGGCGCAGAACTTAGCGACGTGAGAACCAGCGCCATACAAAATGCTATTGCTGATGCGGCTTTTCGCAGTGGCAGTACCATTTCCGCGCAGGATATCACGGTAGACGGGCTACTCCTTTCCAGCAAAGCCGAAATTCGTTCTCAGGGCAGAGTTCAAAGAGTAGAGATCATAAGCGAAACACTCAAAGATGACGCGCTTACAGTGGTGGTGAATGTAAACATTACGCCTCTGTTCAATTGCACTAACAACGGACTTGCCCATCGCATTTTAGTGACCGAATTTCCTTTAACATCGCCTCAACAGGCCGCGACTGGCATGCTCTATTCATTTGGCAGTCACGTGTCTCAACGATTTGCTCAGCAACTCAACGGTCTTTATCAAAGTGGAGATGTAAGCCAGATTCCTGTTTCTCTTATTAACGCTAACACCTGGTTAACCTCCAGTCTGTCAGACATTGATTTAACGGCTATGTCGACCTTTCTGCGAAGTGAATATGGGCAGCAGTTCGTGGTATTCGGGTTTGTAAAGGACATTTCTCTTTTCGAACAGGTGTCGCAGGCTACCTCGGTATTTGAAACTGATGGTGTCGCGCTTCGCCGGAATTTTACCGTTCAGGTTTACGTGCTCGACACTTTCAAAGCCAAGGTGATTTTTAATGATAGCTATCACAGCGAGGCCGATTGGCCCTTTTCTCAACATTATTCGGTGGATATGAGCAACAGTTTGTTGTGGCGCAGTGATTTTGGGCGCATGGTCCTCAACACGGTACACGCTGCTATTACTGACATTCACGCGGCACTTCAGTGCGAAACGACTTATGCGCAGGTCATTGATATCTCGCCTGACTACATTGCTATAGATCTGGGTAAAAATAGTGGGTTAGCCGTGGGCGATGAGTTTTCATTGGTTAAGCAACGGGCGCTGCCTGCGTTGGGCTTATCAAGAAAGCCGGGACTGTTTTCAACGAAGACTTTGACTTTGCAGGTGTACGAAGTTTCTGATGACGTCAGCTTGCTTAAAGCGGAGTCAGGTAGTGATAGCGTACATATTGGTGATTTTGTCACGCCGTTAACTCTCTCGGCGAAACGTAGTTTAAAAGAAAGTCAGCAGGTTGGAAGCCAGCCATAAAAAAGGCTGGCCAAGGCCAGCACTTTTTACGGTGGGTTAGGGTGTTACTGAATACTAAGAACGCAGTAAGTCACGTAGCTTTCGACCTTCTTCGCGCTGCGCTTTTAACTCAGCTTGCTGTTCAGGCGTTAGTACTGCAAACATGGCCTGGCGCTGTTTGGCCTTTTCAACACCAGCACTGACAAGGTCGTCTTTGTACTGGGCAACAAGAGCGTTCCAAGAGTCTTGTGAGAAAGACGAGCTTCTAATCAGGTCGCGCTGGGCATCCTTAAAGCTTCGCAACGTTTCTCTATTGGCTTTGGATGTATCCTTGAATGATTCACGAAGTTCAGCAAGATTTGCCAGCTGATCATCGGTCAGGTCAATGCCTTTAAACGGCGTGCCATCCCGCTGGTGATCTCTGTCGCCTCTTTCACCTTTACCGTGACCACGGAATTTTTTGTCTTTGCCTTCATCATCCATACGTTTTGCAAATTGTGACTTTTGCTCGTCAGACGCGTTGCGTCGCTTATCGCCTCTCGCCGCTCTTTTTTGATCTCTACTTTCTTCGCGTGCCAAGACTTTCGCTTGCTGCTCTTCACTTAGCACGTTAAAAATATTGTGGCGTAGTTGCGCAAGCGCAAAGTGTTTCGACTCACGCTCTTCAAGTTGAGTTTGTATAAAGGTGCTGATTTGTGCCTCAGAAGCAGTTTCAAAATCGAAACTTGGCTTCTCACTATCGTGATTTTCAGGTCGAGGGTTAGCGTCTTTAAATGCGCTTATGAGTGTTTTTATCTCTTCGCGTTGTGCGTCGCTTAAGCTTAAACCGCGAAGGTGTTTAACAATTTCTTTAACCGGTTCGTGGTGACGCATACCAGGGCCTGCTGGCTGAGCCAACGCAAGTCCACCTAAGCTAATCGCCGCTACAGTTGCACTAGCAATTAATAACTTTTTCATTGTCGTCTCCTTTTTGTTCGGACACGTTAATCCTAGCGTGATAAATACAAAAAGCAGTCAACACACTGTAAAGCTTCTGTAAAGGTGATGCCGTTTTGTAATTGTAAAGGTCTGAAAAGATATAGTATGCGTTTGTCAGTGTTTTTCGTTTAATTTAGACAAGACTCACCACAAGCGCAGGTTGAAGTTTATAAAAATTACAGGCACTTTCATGAATCAAAGGTCAGCAGTTCCAACCGTTAAAGAGTTTAATACCATGAGTTCAGATTTTCATTTGCAGTCTATCCTTGTTATTGATGATGACCTTGAGCTAACTGAAATGCTCTCCACGTACCTGTCGAGTATGGGTTATCAAGTGCAAGTGCGTAACGACGGCGAAGAAGGGTTATCTGAAGCTGTATCTGGACGACATTACGATCTTATTTTATTGGATGTGATGATGCCAAAGATGGATGGCTTCGATGTGTTGAAAAAACTTCGTGTCAGCCATAGCACGCCTGTACTTATGTTGACAGCAAGAGGCGATGATTACGACCGCATTTTAGGTCTGGAAATGGGCGCCGATGATTATTTACCGAAACCGTTTAACCATCGTGAGCTGGTGGCGCGAATAAAAGCGATTGTGCGTCGTCATAATCTTTCCTCAACGGGAGGAGCGGTGGAACAAGATTTATTTGTGAATGGCATCTTTTTAAGCCCAAGTAGCCAGCTCGCTAAAGTAGACGATGTGGAATTAACGCTAACCACAACTGAGTTTTTAATTTTGCGCTTACTAATGCTAAATGCCGCTCAGCGGGTAACGAAAGAAGAAATAAGCTTAAAGATACTCGGCAAGCCACTGCAAGCTTTTGACAGAAGCATTGATATGCATGTTAGCAATCTGCGAAAGAAAATCAGTGCAGTAGCCGTAGATGAAAAAATAAAAACCATCCGCGGAGTAGGGTACATGTTAATTGTTGGAAGCCATTAATGGTAAAACTGTTACGCAGCATCAGCCCAACGCGGGCCATCATGGGCCGTTTGTTTCTGTGGTTTTGGGCAACGTTCATTGTTACATCGCTTTTGGCCATTTGGGGAAGTCGCCTCTTTTTTGAAGACCTTCAAGTTGTGCAAATAAAGCCTCGCGAAGTAGAAGATTTAAATCAAGCCATTGAGCGGATGCAGCGTGGGCGCTTTCAGGACCTACCGTTACATGAGACGCTAGATCGCAATTCACGTGGCGTGAGAGGTCGACTGGTTGCGGTAGATATTCGCGACAACCGCCTTATTTCAGGTGGAGGCCCTCCGCTTCGTGACAACGATAAAGAAGATTTACTGCGTTTGGTAAATCAAACCTCCCCGATTGCAGTAAAGCGCGGCGCATTCAAAATTCTCGGCCCGGTTTTCTTCGAGCGAGACAATTCACGCTTTGCGCTTTTTGCGGTAAAGCTAGATATGCCCGAAAAGCAAACTCCTCCGGTTCTGCTGTTTTTGGCGATTGCACTTATTACTACCACGCTTTTGAGCTGGCTATTCGCCAAAACGCTGACCAACCCTATTTTGCACATTCAGGGTTCAGCAAAACGTTTAGCAAGCGGCGACTGGCAAACGCGGGTGGGCAAGGCTGCCAAGCGTCAGGATGAGTTAGGCCAGTTGGCGCGCGATTTCAATAAAATGGCTGAACAGCTCGAATCAATGTGGGGCGCACAGAAGCGATTATTGGCTGATGTCTCTCACGAACTTCGTTCACCCCTAGCGCGACTGCAAATGGCGCTAGGTCTTGCTCATCAGCAAAATGTAGACCCTGCCACGTTATCTCGTGTTGAGCGGGAGGCTGATCGTATGGAAGCGCTGGTAAGCCAATTACTTACTCTTAGTCGTGCTGAAGCTGGCGAAGCCAACATGCAAAAACACGCTTTGTCTTTAGTGCTCAACGATGTGCTGACCGACGCTAACTTTGAAGTGGCAAACAAAAACAAGCAGTTAAAAATTGACGATATACCTAAAAAAACGGTAGTCATTGACAGCATGATGTTTTGCCGCGCTGTGGAGAATGTTCTTCGCAATGCCATACGTCATAGCAAACTCGTCACGCATATTGCGTTTAGCGAAGATGCGCAGTATTGGTGTATTCACATTACAGATGACGGCGACGGGTTAACCATTGAGGAATGTGAGCGTATATTTTCACCGTTTTACAGGGCAACTCTTGCCAGAGAGCGCGAGTCAGGAGGCGTAGGCTTGGGCTTATCCATTGCAAAAGCGGCAGTTGAGTTGCATCATGGACGCATAATCGCTGAACCTGCTGAGCGCGGTGGGCTACGAGTTACTATGTCATTTCCCAAGTTATGATTGGGAACGTTGATAGCACTCCGTAGCCTAACAAAGAGCGCAATTTGACTGTAATAGGGTATTTATGAACTGGACGTTCACGTCTGAAAATAACTTAGCCAGCACTTTTGCCACGTATATCAATCCCTTCTGGCAAAACAGTGTTACTCAGGGCCACTTCTCTGGGAAAGACAATATCAAGGTACGCTTTGCGCACTGTATCCCAGAATCGCCGCGAGCTACCATTGTAATATGCTCTGGTCGAATCGAATCTTATTTAAAGTACAAAGAGTTCATTTACGATCTCTATCAAAATGGTTTCGCCGTATTCATCTTAGATCACAGAGGCCAAGGCTTGTCAGACAGGATGACCCGTGACCCTCAGCATGGTTATGTTGCCGATTTTGACGACTACGTTGATGACTTCGTTATGTTCGTAGAAACTATTGTAAAGCCACTGCAGCAAGGCCCGTTACAGCTGGTATGCCATTCGATGGGGGGCGCCATTGGTGCACTCACGCTGCTGCGTCTTCCGAATTTGTTTTCAAAAGCCGTTTTAGCTTCGCCCATGTTTGGCATTAAACCCGCTCTGCCCAATTGGTTGGCGAATGGCTTAATTCGCACAGGCCTTGCGGTAAACAGGATGAAAAAGAAAGATGCGGGGTACTTTTTTGGTCAAACCCCGTATATCGCGTTTCCTTTTTCACTTAATAAGCTCACCCACAGCAAAACCCGCTATGCTCTGTTTCGTGAACTGTATGACGAAGAGCAGGATATTCAGCTTGGTGGCGTGACTACTGAGTGGTTGGCCGCGGCACATCAGGCTATGAACAAAATTGAAAGTAGCGCACGCGCTATTACAACGCCCTCGCTTGTATTAAGTGCAGACGATGACGCGATTATTGATAATAACCGTCAACGCCGCGTGGCGCAGCTTATGCCAAATGCAAAACTTGAAATAGTGCCCCGCGCTTACCATGAGCTATTCACCGAGTCTGACGACATTCGCGAGCGCTCTGTGGCGCGTATTCTCGACTTTTTGACAGAAGACTCGTCTACATAAGTGCAGCCGCAGCTAACATTTAGTTTGGTGATCGTACTTAAGAGCAGCGCTTTCTATTTCACAGGTAATAAAAGTGTGTGCAAGGGTGATGAAGAATGGCGTTTCGGTATAAAATAAACGAGTTGTTAACTGTGAAGGTAATTTAAAAAAGCATGCTCGATATCGTACTCTATCAGCCAGAGATCCCGCCTAATACGGGAAACATCATCCGCTTATGCGCAAACAGTGGCTTTATGTTGCACTTAATCGAGCCCTTGGGTTTTGAATGGGACGATAAACGCGTTCGACGCGCAGGTTTAGATTATCACGAGTTTGCTCACGTAAAGCGCCACGCCAGTTTAGACGCTTACCTGAATGATGCTAAGCCAAAACGGGTATTCGCTTGCACAACGAAAGGCAAAGCATTTCACAGCGATGTGTCTTATCAAAAAGGCGATGCGTTAATTTTCGGACCGGAAACCCGAGGTTTACCAGACGACTATATTCAATCGCTTCCCCCAGAGCAGCGTGTTCGCATCCCTATGTTGCCAGACAGTCGTAGTATGAACTTGTCTAATGCAGTATCGGTATTTGTGTATGAAAGCTGGCGTCAGTTTGGTTACGAGGGTGCTCGTTAGTACTTTCTTTAACGCTTACTGTTTTGCTAAAAACTCTTTTAACCATTCAAATCAAAAGCTTATTCAGCCTTTAAAAATGTCTGTAAAGATAGCGTAAATGTAAAGATTGTCTCTCGTGGCGAATCTTTACATTCGCTATATTGCATTCAGTTTTTTTTATGGATCGAATGCTTTGAAACTCCCTCTACCCATTAAAGTACTGCTCATTGCAATTATTGTGTTTGTGCCTGCTTATGCTGTTTATGCATGGCTATACTCACCTCAGACAAATACCGAATATCTCTTTCAAGATGCAAAGGTACGAGATATCGAATTAAATTTGGTGTCTACAGGTCAGCTTGAGCCCAAGCGCTACGTAGAGGTAGGTGCGCAGGTTTCAGGTCAGGTAGACAATATTCACGTAGAAGAGGGGGATATTGTCAAAGAAGGCGATTTGCTGGTAGAGATCGATGCCCGTGTATTTGAAACACAAGTACAGAACTCTCAAGCGGCGCTGGACAGCAAAAAAGCACAGCTGGCTCAGCTGCGGGCAGAGCGAGAACTCGCCGAAGTGAGAGCGCAACGCAATCAAAATTTGTTTAAGCAAAATGCAGTCAGCCAAGATGTAGTCGTAAGCAGCGATACAAACCTTAAAGTTATCGATACCAAGATCACGGCGAGCATCGCACAGATTAAAGCCGACGAAGCCTCGCTGGAAGGGGATATTACTAAGCTCGGGTTCGCAAAGATATTTGCGCCAATATCCGGAACTGTTGCGACCTTACCGGTGCGTGAGGGGCAAACCCTGAATGCCAATCAAAACGCCCCCGTGTTGCTTCAAATTTCCGATTTATCAGTAATGACCCTACGCGCAGAAGTGTCCGAAGCCGATGTGCAGAAAATAAAGCGCGGCATGCCAGTCTATTTCTCTACCTTGGGCGATAACAAAACCTTCTACCACTCTACCGTTCGTCAAGTGCTACCTACACCCACTGTACTTAATGACGTAGTGCTATACCAAGTGCTAATCGATGTTGAGAATCCTGATCGCACTTTAATGGACGCCATGACTACCCAAGTGTTCTTTGTGCAGGAGCAGGTGAAAGGCGCGCTTTCTGTGCCGTTAGCGGCAGTAAAAGGACGAGCTCGCAATCAATTCGTGATGCTTAAACAGGGCGATGAGGTGGTTCGCACGCCAGTAAAAGTAGGCATAAAAAATAGAACCCATATTCAAATTATAGAAGGCCTATCAGAAGGTGATGAAGTGGTTGTGGGTCTAGCAGACGGCACCGCAATGCCGGCCGCGGGCATGCGCAGAGTGCCGGGTGGGCAGCCGCCATCAGGCCCACCGCGCCGCCGTGACGGGTTCTAATATGTCGTTAATACAACTTGATGGCGTGTCACGCCGCTACAAAACGGAAGGCTTTGAAGTTACCGCATTAGACAAGGTTTCATTATCAATCGATAAGGGGGAATTTGTCGCTATTATGGGGCAGTCGGGGTCGGGTAAGTCGACTTTGATGAATATCCTAGGGTGTTTAGACACCCCTTCAGAAGGGGAGTACCGTATTCACGGGCAGTCAGTGTCTTCGTTAAACCCAGACCAGCTTTCAGCTCTTCGCTTGAAAACGTTTGGGTTTGTTTTCCAGCGCTATCAACTACTGTCGTCGCTAAATGCCACTGAAAACGTGGCGCTGCCAGCAATATACAGCGGTACGCCTAGTGAAGAGCGTACTCAAAAAGCGCAACAGTTGCTTGATAAACTTGGGCTTGCAAGCAGAAAAGAGCGCAAACCCGGAGAACTTTCTGGTGGCCAACAACAGCGTGTCTCGGTAGCCCGCGCCTTAATTAACGGTGCAGAAGTAATATTAGCCGACGAGCCCACTGGTGCCCTTGACTCGGCGAGTGGAGAGCAGTTACTGGCACTGCTTCGCGAGCTTCACGCAGAAGGGGTGACTATTATTCTTATCACCCACGATAGTGCGGTCGCTGAACATGCCGACAGGCAAATACACTTGCTTGATGGGAAAATTGTAACAGATACCAAAACCGCTGCGCCTAGCACAAGTGAATCAGTTGAAAAGAATGCGGCTTCGATACAGCACGTACATGCTCAAGAGCCCACACCGGTAGCGGCAATTAAACCTTTTCCAAGTATCTCACTTTTTTCAGCCCTATCTATGGCGTTCACTGCCCTTAGAATGAATTGGTTTAGAACCTTGCTCACACTCTTGGGGATTATTATTGGAGTAGCGGCAGTGGTGACCATGATGGCCATCGGTGAGGGAGGTAAACAGCAGGTACTAGAGCGTATTGAAACCATTGGCACGAACCTGATTTCGATTAGGCCGGGTGGACGAAACATGCGCTCATCCGGTGATATTGCATCGCTGACGTTAGCCGATGCCACTGCATTGAAAAGTGTTCCGGGTGTGGCTTATGTCGCGCCGGAAAGAAGTGCAAGGGCAACCATCCGATACAGCGAAAACGATTTTTCAGGACGTATTACAGGCACCACACCTGACTACTTTCATGCTAAAGACTGGGAAATGGCGCAGGGCGTGTTTTTCAGCGATGAAGACGTAACAAATTATGCACCGGTGGTGGTAATTGGAGATACGGTAGCTGAGACCCTGTTTGAAGATAAATATCGGGCAGTAGGCGAGTACATCTTGATGCAAAATGCCTTTTATCAGGTCGTAGGTGTACTTCATTCTAAGGGCGCCAGTGCAGGTGGTAACGATATGGATGACGAAGTACTCATTCCGGTTACAACTGGTCGTTTGAAGGTATTTGGTCGGGATTACTTAAGCAGCATTACCATAAAGGCAGAAAGTACCGAAGTAGCCACTCAGGTAAAAGACGATGTGTTGGCACTGTTGGTAGAACGTCACGGACAAGAAGACGTGATGGTGCGTACCACAGAGTCACTGGTAGAGGCGGTCACGGAAACGCAAGACACGTTAACTTGGCTCTTGGTGTCTGTCGCTGCCATATCTTTGTTTGTTGGCGGTATCGGTGTAATGAATATCATGCTGGTCAACGTATCTGAGCGTAAGAGGGAGATTGGACTACGCATCGCCACAGGCGCAAAACCTCGCGATATCTTGCGCCAGTTCAATATCGAGGCATGGGTAGTGTGTATCTTGGGTGGTATCTTCGGCATTCTTCTGGGCTATTTTGTTGTCCTTATCGTTGCTTCATTCAGTGTGCCTGTCGCCTACACGCTAATGCCGCCCGTTTTGGCTTTTGTCACATCTCTCGCTGTAGGGCTCATTTTTGGTTATGCCCCTGCTCAAAAAGCATCAAAGCTTAATCCCATTGACGCGTTGGCAGAGGAGTAACGCCATGCATTCTTTTCGTTTTTCTGTGCCTCTTGCCGCTTGTTCATTACTGTGCGCGTTCTCTTGTATCGTGCTGACCGCAAGCTGCGCTTATTCACCTTCTACAACGTTGCCCGAAACTGACACGCAGGCGCTACAAAAAGCGAAGTCTGTGGACGCGACTAGTCAAATAACAACATCATGGTGGAGGGTGTTCGAGGTGGCTGAACTTGCGCCCGTTATGAAGTCGCTTGAAAGCCAAAATTTAACCCTTAATCAAGCCGAGCAGAGGGTGAAACGAGCGCAATTTCTGTTAGCACAAGTTAACGCAGGTGACGTTCCGACTATAACGGCGAGGACATCTGGACGCAGTGGAAGAGATCTAGATAGTGGCCGTTCAAGCCACTCTACCTCAGGTGGACTGGGGTTGAGTTATGACGCGGACATATGGGGTACACGAGATGCTCAGCAGCGCAGTCGTCAGTTAGGTATCGATACTGCAAAGTATCAGTTTACCGATGCGCTGTTAGACACTCAGGCGTTGTTTATAAATACCCTGCTTGAGCAGATTTCACTGCAGTCGCGGCTGTCTATTGCGATGCAAAACGTAGAGATTAGCGAAGCGCTGCTAAACCTAGTTCAAATTCGCTTTGAAGAGGGGGATACCTCAGGTATTGAAGTTTCCCAGCAGCGCAATACCTTGATCAGTGCTCAGTCGGAGGTGCTGCGACTGAGCAATAGTTTAACGCTTAATGAGCGGGCATTGGCGGTATTGTTAGGTAATGAATCTATGCAATTTAATACGCCTGAACAAAAAGCGCTGCTTTCCCTTTCGCTAACCGATTTTTCACTGCCCGAAGTGGCACCTGTATTAAGCGCTGAGGTATTGAAGCAGCGTCCAGATGTTCAGTTAGCTATAGCGCAATTTAAGCAGGCTGATTTAGCATTCTACGAAGCGTCAGTGGCAGGTCTTCCAGGCATGAGCTTAAGTGCAGATATTGGTGTGAGTGATCTTTTAGATTTAGCGCAAGGGTGGACCTTAGGCGCAGCAGTAAGCTCAGCAGCAACCCTGTTTGACGGGGGACGGTTAGAAGCTGCAGAGAAGGCGGCAAAAACGGATGTTGATTTGGCGATTTTACAGTATCAGCAGACGGTGCTTAGCGCGATAGAAGCATTGTTAAATAGCCAAACTAACTTAGTATTCAATCAACAAAACTACCGCTACGCGTTAGCCTCGCTCGAGAACAATCAGCAGCTTTATCGTCTTGCGGATATTCGCTACAAAGCTGGCGACACTGACTTTCTGAATTTGCTTAATGCTCAACGTAGCTTTTTCTCGGCTAGGCAATCTGTGATCAGTGATTATCAAGCCGTACTCTCTTCTGTCATTGCCACCTACAGAGAAAGCGCAGGCGCCGACATCACTTCGCCATAGCATTTAGATTTTCTCAAGCAGCAATACGAAAGCCCTGTGAACAGGGCTTTTTTGTGCGTTTTGTAAGGATTGGTATAAATCCTGTCTGAGTCAGGTTTCGTTCAGCTTCACTCATTAATATAGCCTGTGAACATGTACGAATGAGTTTGGAGAAGCATTATGAAACGTATTACCCTGAGTATTATCACCGGCGTTTGCTTAATGATTGCAGGGCAAGCAAGCGCCCATTCAGGTCATCATTCTCACTCGAATAGAGGGGCGAGTGAAAGGGTCACTATTATTACGCAACCTGCTCGTCCGATTATTGACGTAGCCATAAGCGTTCCTGAAATTGGCCTGTACGTTAACGTCTTGCCAGGTGCGCATAGGGTAGAGGTTATCGACAATCATCGTTATTACGTTGCTAATAATCATTACTATCGCAAGCATGGGAATCGCTATGTGGTTGTCGATTCACCCTACAAAAAGGTGAAAAAAGTGAAGCACCACAAGCGCAGTCACGCTAGATATCACGACAACACTAAAGTGATCGTGGTAAGAGAAGGCCGCTAAATTCAGGTTAACAAGCTGGAAAAGATAGGAATAGTGGGGCGTTAAGAGGCTGATGGTTTTTGCTACTAAGCAAAAACCATCAAGTATTCACTAGGCTTCTTTTTTGAGGTCTCGACCAAGCAGAGCTAAGGCCGCCTCTTTAGGGGATTTTCCGTGATAAAGCACAGCATAAATTTGTTCACAAATAGGCATTTCTACGCCTACTTTCTTTGATAAAATGTGCACTTCTTCAGTGTTGCGATATCCCTCAACCACTTGTCCGATTTCGTCAATAGCAACATCGACACTCTTGCCTTGACCCAAAGCCAGCCCAAAGCGACGATTGCGCGATTGATTGTCGGTGCAAGTCAAAACTAAATCGCCAAGACCCGCCATACCCATAAAGGTCTCTGGGTTGGCTCCTAACTTCACGCCCAAACGGGTAAGCTCTGCTAAACCTCGGGTGATCAGCGCCGTTCGCGCGTTTGCACCAAAGCCAAGGCCATCGGCTAAGCCCGCGCCTATAGCGATAACGTTTTTAACCGCACCACCAAGCTGCACGCCAGTAAAGTCTGAGTTTTTGTATACTCTGAACGACTTTGCGCAATGCAGCTTTGCTGCAAATTCGTCACTCAGCGTATCGTCAGTGGAAGACAGCGAAATTGCAGTAGGTAAGCTTGCTACCATTTCTTTAGCAAAAGTAGGGCCTGATAACACGGCTAGGGGATAGTCGGTACCCAGTATTTCCTCTGCCACATCGCGAAGCAGACGGCCCGTTTTTGGCTCAAGTCCTTTGGTCGCCCAAATAATGCGTTGATGCGGTTTAAGCAATGGCTTTAAGCTTTGAAGCATAGCCGCAAATGCATGGCTAGGTACAACCACTAAAATATCTTGGCTGGCGGCTACCACTTCTTCTAAGTTGGCATTTACCACTAGGGCATCTGGAAATGTTGCGCCTGGAAGATAACGAGCATTCTCACGGTTCGCTTTCATTTCGGCAATGTGCTTTTCATCACGGCCCCAAAGCAGTGTGGGGTTGCCATTTCTGGCAAGACAAAAAGCAAGGGCGGTGCCGTAAGACCCCGCCCCTAATACTGAAACAGACTCTGAAACCGAATGCGACTTCATGTCCACGCCTTTCATGTTCACCTAATTAGGCGTCCATTTTTGGCGCTTCGCCCTGCGCTTGCTGTGCACGTTTTTGCACGTAAGCTGCAAAGATAGCGTCGAAGTTTACAGGCGCTAGGTTAAGTGGAGGGAATGTTCCACGGTTAACCAAGTTAGAAATGGTTTCACGCGCATATGGGAAAAGCATGTTCGGGCAGAACGAGCCCAACGTGTGCGCTTTGTTTTGGTCTGGCATTTCGCCAATAGCGAAGATACCTGCTTGTTGCACTTCACAAAGGAATGCTGTTTCTTCACCAAGTGTTGCCGTAACGGTAACTGAAAGTACAACTTCAAATACATTTTCTTCTAGCTTGTTAGTGCTAGTGTCGATGTCTAGTTTAATTTCAGGCTTCCACTCTTTAGTGAAAATAGCTGGCGCGTTTGGAGACTCAAAAGAAATGTCTTTTGTGTAGATACGCTGAATATTGAACTGAGCACTCTGTTGCGCTTGTGCGCCCGCTGCTTCGCCGTTATTTGTCTGATTTTCGTCAGCCATGGTATTTCCTATTTAATTGTCGTTTTAATTTAATGTAGTGCGTTGCTGTATGCGCTGACGCTTTACGCCAAACCCAACATTGGATTTAGTTTGCTTTGTGCTTCCAAAGCCATCATATCGTCACAGCCACCAACGTGCTGATCGTCAATGAAAATTTGCGGAACAGTCCAGCCGCCGTTTGCGCGTTCAATCATCTCGTCGCGCAGTTCAGGCTTAACATCTATTGGGTATTCAATAAATTCTACACCTTTTTGCGTTAGCAATGCTTTTGCACGGTGGCAGTAAGGGCAGTGGCCCTTAGTGTAAAGTTCTACTTTGCTCATAAAGGTTACCTGTTATTTAGAAACGGGAAGGCTGGCACTTTGCCACGCGTTCATTCCGCCTTTTAATACACTCACATTCGCGAAGCCATCTTTAAGCATCGCATTTGCTGTACCACGAGCCTGATTACCCATAGCGCATACTACGATAATGGGTTTGTCTTTACTGTTTTCAAGTTTCTTGAAGTTTTTCTCACGCAACTCTTCAGGTTTAATTTGTCTGGCACCCAAAATATGGCCAGCTTTAAACTCTTTCGCAGGGCGTGTATCTAGCACTATCGCATCGTCTTTATTCATCAAAACCGTTGCTTCGTGCGTGCTCAATTCTTTTACTGAAGATGTCCATGCACTGATATAGCTAAATATCAACATGGCAATCAGCGCAACCCAAATACCAGCAAGAATAAAGTTGTTGCTAGCAAATTCAATTAGTTGATCCATTACCTCTAACCCTGTCTACAGACCATGAAAAGAGTGCAAAGTATATAGAAAAATGGGCGAGAAACCAGCTTACCTTTCAGTATGATGAATGTCAGTCATAGCGGGTTTGCGCTAAATACTTTAGATGATTGATATTACGAACAAATTGCACTGGGCATATGGAGGAGCGTCAGATACACTGGAAAACGTTGTTAACAGCAACGATGAAACACATTAAGTCATCAATGAAAAAGTTAAGGTTCTAGGCGCACGTATGTCAGTACGATTATTTCTTTCAATCATTGGGTGCATAGTTGCCCTTGCAATTATGCCGATTGGAAGTGGTGCTATTGCACAAGAAGGCGGTGCGAATAGTCAAAAAGAAAAATTAGCTGAGTTACAGGCCGAATTGCGCGCTCGACAGCAAGTATTAGAGAACAATAGAGCCAGTGCACAGGAATTGGAAAATGTGCTGAAGGCCTCTGAACTCGAAATCGCTAAAGTGGCGAAAGCACTATCCAGCACCCGACAGTCACTTAAAAATATTGAGCAAGAACAAGCGAAGCTCGAAGAAGAACAAGAAGGGCTTAAAACGGCTATCCGTAAACAGCAGTCACTTTTATCGAGCCAGCTTAAAAGTGCATTTATGGCGGGGCATTACGACTACGCAAAAATGCTGTTTTACCAAGGTGACGCGCGAACGTTCGAGCGTGTCATCACCTATTATCAATACGTGGCAAAAGCGCGCCAAAAAGAGATTGAGAGCTTTAGGGGCAATGTTGCTAGGCTTGAAGAAGTTAACGCAGAGCTTAGCGAAAAAGCCTTGTCACTTGCCGCTTTGAAAGATGAGCAAGAAGGTCAGCGAGCAGTACTTATAACCCGCCAGGACGATAGAAAAGCAACGCTTAAGAAAATAAACAAAACCATAGCCTCTGAAAACCAGCGTATTGCGTCGCTACAAGCTGATGAAAAAGCGCTGAAAGACGCTATTGAAGCTGCGCGGATTGCCGCAGAACGGGCTGCCCGTGAAGCCGAAGTGAGTATGGATGGACTTGCCAAATTAAAAGGTAAGCTGGCAGCGCCTGTAAAAGGCAGAATACGAAACTTATTCGGTAGTCGCCGCCAAGGGCAAGTGTCTTGGAAAGGCATTGTGATAGATGGTGCCGAGGGCGACCCTGTAAACAGCATTGCGCCTGGAAAAGTGTTGTACGCCGATTGGTTGCGCGGATTTGGTCTGGTCGCTATTGTCGATCATGGCGAAGGATATATGAGTGTTTACGGTCACAACCAAGCGTTACTCAAGCAAGCTGGCGATGATGTCAGGCAAGGTGAACGCATAGCCCTTGTGGGCCGAAGTGGTGGTCAGGAATATCCTAACCTTTACTTTGAAATTCGTCATAAAGGCAAGGCGCTAAATCCAAGCTCTTGGCTAGACTAGGCAGGTTAATTTTAGATTTTCAGAAACTAAGTTGAAACTGAATCAGTTGTTGGTATTCTAGAAAAAACACAGCATTGTGTAGTGTGCGCTTAATAATAATGATGAAAAACGGATGTGACTTAGATGCTTTTGCGTCTGCTAATGCCTTGTATAATCTTTGTTTTATGCGGGCTAACTAGCCTTCAAGCAAAAGCAAAGTCAGACATAATTATAATATTAGATGACCTGGGATACAGGCCGTCCGATGTCGCTGCTTTTTCTCTCCCTAAAGAAATTACCTTTTCTATACTTCCGCAAACGCCGCTGGCTTCTGAAATTGCGCTCCGCGCTGAGCAAGAAGGCAGGGCCGTTATGCTGCATATGCCTATGCAGGCGCAAAGTGGAAAGGACATGGGGCCCCTTGGGTTAACCACTGACATGTTCGCAGGTGCCATTACTTACAATTTGCGAAAGGCAATGAAGAGCGTGCCGAACGCGGTTGGTGTGAATAATCATATGGGAAGTGCGTTCACGGGGCAGCAAAAAGGAATGGAAGCGCTCTTAAAAGAGGTGAAGCGGCAAGGCTTGTTTTTTGTGGATAGCCGAACCACGGTACTCACAAAAGGTGAAGAAATTGCGCAGCGGTTAGGTGTGCCTAGCGCAAGCAGACAGGTGTTTCTGGACCATAAGCTTGAGCCTGCATTCTTACTTAAGCAGTTCAACCACATGAAACGTATTGCTAAAAAGAATGGTCACGTTGTGGTGATTGGTCATCCCCACCCAGAAACCGTCGATTTCTTGAAAACTCATATACCCTCACTTGAAAAAGAAGGTTTAACCCTTACCTCAGTAACCGACTATTTTTCACATGCGCCGAAAGTGGCCAAGCAGTTTGGTAAAGAGCGCGATCAAACCGCTTCGCTCAATAACGCCGATGTGAAGGATAGCAAGGTAAGCATGACTGAAGAAAATGCCTTACACAGCAGTGGGCTAATGCACAGCTCCGCAGAAAAAGGCGTTGCTGAGCGTTTGGACACAGCGCCAAACGAATAGCTTTTTTGCCCCATTTTATACGTAGTTAGTTCATTTTCATCTCGTTAAGATCAAAATTTAATGTGGGAACGTTTCTCATTTCTGTGAGTCTGTTATAATATAACGTCTCTGGCGAATAGTTCGCGAACTCATTTTTTCACGGTGGTAATTAGGGTAATGACTCCAATTGACGAGAATCCAACAAAACTAGACAAACTTGGCATCTGGGTGTCGAGCTTGTGTGCGTTGCATTGCCTCGCGCTACCTGTTTTGGTGCCTCTGCTGCCGCTGATCGGTTCTAGCTTTTTTGCACAAGTGTGGTTTGAAAGAACGATATTAACTTTTTCGTTAATTGTAGGTGCAGTCGCCTTGGTTAGCGGTGCAATTCGCTATCATGGCAAATACTACCCGCTTGCATTGCTGTTTACGGGTGGCGCTATTTATTGGCACAAAGATATTTTTGGGCATCACTACGAACCCTTTACCATCGCCATAGGTGCAGCGCTAATTGTAGCCGGCCACTGGGTGAATATGCGATTGTGTAGACAATGTAAGTGCTGCAAGAATACTGTGTTTTCAGACCACCTTTCAACTGAATTTAAGTAGTCAACTAAGCTGCAATTCAAGTAAAGCATTCAAAAAAAAACGAGCCAATGGCTCGTTTTTTTTATAGTGTGAGTCTGTATCAGATACGCGTTCTACAGACTTTTCGCATTGAAAAAGTAGGGGTTAATGCGACAACACACTAAGCGCTACATCGGGCACGTTAGTGAATATGCCCGTCACTCCCCACTCGTTAAGCATAAGCATGTCTCTCGGCTCATCTACGGTATAAACGAATACGTCAAATCCGTCTTGCTGCGCCTTTTGCACAAACTGCTTATCAACGGCGTCTAATGCAATGTTTACGGAATAAGCGTTCAGAGCCCGGGCGCTCGCCGTACAGTCAAGCTCGTAGCTTGCAGATAAGGCGCCGATCTTCACTTCGGGCCACTTAAGCGCAATAGCTTGAAGCCAGTGATGGTTAAATGAAGAGATAAGTAGCTTTTCAGCATTAATGCCGCTTTGCTGTACCGCCGCTTTAACGTCTTTAATCCAGCTGTCTACGTCGCGTAAGTGTTTTATCTCAATATTGCACCACTTGTCTTTTGGAACACAATTCAGTGTTTCGGTCAGGGTCGGTATGCGCTCTCCATCCCCAATGTCCATTTCTGTAAGGGATTGCCACGGTACGTCAAGTAAATAGCCGGATTCCCGTGCTCTGCGCGTAAGTGTTCTATCGTGAAAAACAATAATGCCGCTTTCGTGCTGATAGGTATCAAACTCAATGCCATCGGCACGTTGTTCGAAAGCCAGTTTAAATGCCTTTACTGTGTTTTCTGGGGCGGCTTTACTGGCACCTCGGTGAGCAAAAATGAGCATAGACATTTCTTCCTTAAAGATCACAACACGGCTTAATCATCTTTTGCATTATGCAACTTATGCGTGTTGAGTGTTTCATAAACTGATGCTGACGTAATAAGAATTCCACCTAACAACGCACTTAAACCAGGTTTTTCGTTAAGCAGAATAATAGCAAGGAAAACGCCATAAAGAGGCTGCATGCAAGCTATGAGCGAAAACGTTTTTGCCCTAAGGTGACGTAGGCTCGCAGCAATAAGTGCATGAGGAAGCGCAGTAAATACGGTACCTAAAAGCAATAGCATTAGCCAAGAACTAGTAGACGCTGAGGTTATTGCTGCACTGCCTACCGGCAACATTAGAATGCTGATAACCAAGGTCTGCCACGCCATGGCTTGCGCACCGCTGTAGTGCTTAAAGTGCTTACGATGAATAAGGTTTCTAAACGAATACAAGATGGCGGAGGCAATACCGATGAGAACACCAAGGGTAATGTCATTTTCCAGTGATGTCTCTGGCACTATTAAATAAACGCCAACGACCACCGTAACGGTAGATACGATATCCTGCCAGACCAGCCTTACCCGCTCAAAAAAAGGCTCGATAAGTACCGTGATTACAGGAAAGGTAAAAAGGGCAATCATGCCAACAGACACCCCAGCATATTGCATAGCGGCAAAATAGGTGACCCAGTGCAGTGCCATCAGCACGCCTAAACCAAGGGCAACGCCGTAGTCTTTTTTTGAATTCAGCTTTATTTTGTTCTTCGCCAATTTCAAAAAGGCAAACAACGCTATGCAGGCAAATACTGAACGAACAAGAGTGATATCACTGGCGCTAAGTGGTACAAGCCGAGAGAAAAGGGCTGTACCACCAAGTAAAATTACCGTGAAATGAAGTGAGATCAGGCTTTTTTTAACAGCATCCATAAATTAGCTGTCAGCGCCCTCTGACGAAGCCTCGCTCTTTTCGTCACTGGCTGATTCATCGCTAACGTGCGTATCTTTAGCCGTAGCCTGTGCGGTTGATTTAAGCGCCATAGGCTCACCAAGGCGTGTAACCATACCAGGGGCGAGGTCTTCAAAATCAATCATGTCTTTTTCGAAACACACCACAATGGTCGAACCTAGCTTAAAGCGGCCTAGCTCAGCACCTTTTTCAAGGAAAACTGCTGCTTCACTGTCTTTTTCATATGACCAGTGCTGAACATTTTTACCCGCAGGTGGCGTAACCGTGCCAGCCCAAACTGTCTCAATACTTGCCACTATGGTAGCGCCCACAAGCACCATCGCCATTTTGCCTACAGGCGTGTCGAACAGCGCGACAACGCGTTCATTTCGTGCAAACAGACCTGGAATATTTTGTGCTGTAAGAGGATTTACCGAAAAAAGTTCGCCCGGCACATACAGCATATCAGTAAGCGTGCCCTCAACAGGCATGTGAATTCTGTGATAATCACGAGGGGCAAGGTAAATGGTAGCAAACTTACCATTTTTAAATGGCGCAGCTACGTCAGGCTTGCCACCTAATAATGTAGTTAGGCTAAAGTCATGGCCTTTCGCCTGAAAAATACTGTCGCTATGGATATCGCCAAACTGACTTACCGTACCGTCAACAGCATGGATAAGTACGCCATCGTTTTCATCAATGGTGCGCGCTTCAGGTTTAAGCGGGCGGGTGAAGAACTTATTAAAGCTTCTATAATGCTCTGGTTCCTCATGCAGCGCTTCTGACATATCAACATTGTATTGCTTAATAAACGCCTTGATGAAAAATGTCGTAACACTACCCATTTCTGCTTCTGCAAGTTTGCCTACAAGGCGTGAAAGCAGGTGCTTTGGTGTAACGTATTGTAAATTAACTTTAAGCCAATCTAACACAAAATATCTCCGTTTCTTTTATGCAAGCAATAACGCATTGCATAGATAGCGTTATTGTATCGTAAGTCGTGGTATTAAGAGCAACTTTAGGGTTATGAGTGCTTACACAAAAGCATAAGCACGTGGTTCACACCAAAAGAATAAATCGCCGACTAAGAGACAGCTATTACACGTAAGCAGTGCGTGTACTTCTTCGGTCGCTCCAACGAGTTTAGCGCTCCAGTGAGGTTGAAACCTAGTGGCAGTTGTTATGCCCCGGGAGGCTGGCTGTGACTAGGGCGCTGCTCTTCCATGGTGGTTAATATTCTATGGTAGCTGTCGAAGCGTTCTGCGCTAATTTTTCCTTCTTCTACAGCTTCTCTTAGTAAGCACCCCGGATCATTTAAGTGCTTGCAGTCTCTGAATTTGCAGCCGCCCAAATAATCTCTGAACTCAATAAAGCCCCATGTAATACGTTCGGTAGGAATGTGCCACAAGCCAAATTCACGTACTCCTGGGGAATCAATCAAATCACCGCCGGCTGGCAAGTGAAGCAATTTGGCCGCCGTCGTTGTATGTTGACCTAGTCCCGAGTTATCTGAAATATCGCCGGTTAATTCATCGGCGTCTGGCAGAACTTGGTTTATAAGGCTCGATTTACCTACGCCGGACTGCCCTACGAAAACGCTGATGTTATCGTTAAGGTATTCATTGAGTTTGCTAATGCCTTCACCGGTTTTGCAACTGGTGAAAAGCACTTCGTAGCCTAAGTTTTCGTACGTCTTAAGCTGCTCTGTGACGGTTGCGCGTTCCTCTTCACTGAGCAATTCTACTTTATTAAGGACAATCAGCGGCGTGATGCCTATGTCTTCACAGGCAACGAGATAACGGTCGATAATATTCAGTGAAAGGGTGGGTAAAATAGCGCTAACCACTATAATACGGTCGATATTCGCGGCGATGGGTTTAATACCGTCGTAATAATCTGGGCGAGTCAGGACAGAGTGCCTGTCTTTTACAATTTCAATAACCCCACTTACACCTGACTCAGCGTCATCCCCTTTACTGAAAAACACCTTGTCACCACACACTACAGAGTCTACCGTGCGGCGAATGTGGCAGCGAGATACTGCGCCGTTTGCGTCTTCAACGTCGGCGTGTTTACCAAAGCGACCAATTACCGTACCGCTTTCTAGCGTGCTTTCATCAAGGTTCGCCGCGCCCTTTGATGCGTGCTTTTCACGCAAGCGCTTGCTTCTATTTGCTGCAACTTGTCGTTTCTGTCGTTGTGTAAGTTTTGGTTTTTTCGCCACGATTCTTTTCTAGTTTCACGTATACTATGTCAATAATACCGTTTGTAGGGCATGGTTGCCATGTCTGTAGCGCAAAGAGGAAAGTAATGAGTAAACACGACAGTAACCTTGTTTGGATAGACATGGAAATGACAGGGTTAGATCCTGAAACCTGTGTAGTAATGGAAATCGCGACCATTGTTACCGACGCACAGCTGAATATTTTGGCTGAAGGGCCTGTAATAGCGGTACATCAAAGTGATGACGTGTTAAATAATATGGACGAGTGGTGTACACGAGTTCACGGTGAAAGTGGATTAACTGCACGTTGCCGAGAAAGTAAAATAAGTGTTGAAGAAGCATCAGCGCAAACTATTGCCTTTTTAGAGCAATGGGTAGATGCAGGCAAGTCACCGCTATGTGGAAACACCATAGGGCAAGACAGACGCTTCATGGTTAAGTACATGCCCGAGCTTGAAGCTTACTTCCACTATAGAAATATTGATGTAAGTACAATAAAAGAACTAACGCGCCGCTGGAAGCCTGAAATTTTAGACGGTTTCGAAAAGAAAGGCATACACCTAGCGCTTGATGATATTCGCGAGTCTATTGAAGAAATGCGCTATTATCGTGAGAAAGTGTTTACGATTTAGGCATTCAAACATTGAGGTGCAAAAAAAGTAGAATTAAAGGTTGCGTTACCCCAAAATTTTTGTAAAATGCGCACCACTTCAAACGAAGTGCCTCTTTTGTTGCGGGAATAGCTCAGTTGGTAGAGCACGACCTTGCCAAGGTCGGGGTCGCGAGTTCGAATCTCGTTTCCCGCTCCAAATTCACTTGCCATAGGTAAGTACCTATAAGATGCACAGCATCGACTCTATGCGGGAATAGCTCAGTTGGTAGAGCACGACCTTGCCAAGGTCGGGGTCGCGAGTTCGAATCTCGTTTCCCGCTCCAAATTTTTCAGACACCTCAAAAATAAAAACTTATCTTGTTTTTAAGTGCGACCCCTTGATGGGCCCGCGACCGAGTGTCGGCCAGATGCGAATCTCGTTTCCCGCTCCAAATTTTCAAACATCACGAAAATCGAAACATTAGCAGATGTATTGATGCGACCCCTTGATGGGCCCGCGACCGAGTGTCGGCCAGATGCGAATCTCGTTTCCCGCTCCAAATTTTCAAACATCACGAAAATCGAAACATCAGCAGATGTATTGATGCGACCCCTTTATGGGCCCGCGACCGAGTGTCGGCCATCGCTTCACAAAGCATTCAAATTAGTTTTTGCTACAAACCATAACCTCTTATGTTACTGAAAAGCACCGTGCATACTTGCTCAAGAATCGGCAAGTCGTCAGCTCTGAAAAACGGTTTAAGACCTACTTATTTAAATATACAAGGTGACCTAATTAACTGCGTAATCTTAAATTTATACGAAAGTATAAATTTGCTTGCGCTTATTGCTTCAGCGCCGATTCTGTCTGTCTTTACGCACCGTTGTGAATCCTTATTCATGACTCTTTGCACCTTCCTAGTGCGGTGCCGCCTTGATTTCAATCTAGTTCTCAATAAATCTACATTTTACGAGCTCTTTTGCACATTAAATGTGCATTCGAAAGCCGTTAGTTAAGTCTTTTTGAATATTAAATAGATTTTAGTGGGTAAATATGCATAATGCGCCGTTTTTTAGCGGTAGTTTCACTGTTTACTTGCTTTTTGATAGGCACACCATTTGCAAAATGCATTATGTAAAACGCAAATTGAAAACATATAAAAATAACCACCGCTTTTAGACTCCTCAAAAGTGCCGTAAAGAGCACTCTGGAACGAAAAAGTAATACTTGGAGAAACACACATGGCTTTTGGTTCATCAAAGCAAAACAATATTTCTGCACTAGCAATTGCAGTAGCATCTGCACTTACTGTTAGTGCATCTGCGGTTCAGGCTCAGGAAGAAGCCGCTGTTGAAGAGAAGGATGTCGAAAAAGTAGTTGTAACCGGTTCTCGCGTTGCTCAAGACTCCTCCCTGGAAGCAGCGAGCCCTGTTCTTGCTATTAATGCTGGTGATATCAAAACATCTGGTCAAATAGATTTAGGTGCCATGTTGCGTGAATCGCCTCAACTACAGGCGTCACTGCCGGGGTCTTTTTCTGCATTTAATGGAACCCCACTAGGAGCAAGCTTACTGGACTTACGTAATCTAGGTAGTGAGCGAACCTTAGTTATGGAAAACGGTCGACGACATGTTTCAGGTATTGAGGGTACGGGCTCTGTTGATGTAAATACCATCTCTACTGCTTTACTTAGAAACGTGGAAGTCCTCACTGGTGGTGCCTCAGCTGTTTACGGCGCTGATGCGGTAACCGGTGTTGTCAACTTTAATATGAGAAACGGAGCCTCGTTCGACGGGCTAGAGCTTCGCACTCAAACAGGTGTGACTGACGATGGTGACGCAAATGAATTCTTTTTATCATTGGCCAACGGCTTTTCTACAGATAAAGGTGATTTAGTATTCGCGGTTGAATACCAAGAAACAAGCCCAGTGTATGCTAGAGATAGAGACTTCGCAGGCTCTGGTCTATATACACAAGTAGCTAATACAGAGGCTACTCAGAGTGCATTTGGTATTGATTCACGCTTCAAGAATACTTGGGTGCCAGATTACAGACTTCCAATTTCAAGTGACAGAGGTGTAATTTCATTAACTGGCAGTGCGTTTGGAGATGTCGCTGGATCTGGCGGCGTGCTAGGTTGCGGCACTATCGGAACGTCCATGTTTCCAACGTGTCAGGTAGTGGGTGAAGACGGCACCTTACGTGCCTACAATCCCGGCGATGTTTATGCTGGACCTTTCGATGCGAGTGGTGGTGATGGTGTACCGGGTAGTCCCGACGCTGAACTTATCCTTCCAGAGTCTAAAAGAGTATTAGTACAGGCAGTGTCAAATTACGAACTAAATGAATTCGTAAATTTCTTTGTAGATGCCAAATTCGTATTTAGCTCGACTAAAGAAACTAATCAGGTGAATGGTTTCAATGACGATATTCCAATCTCACTAGACAATCCGTATATTCCTGCAGCTCTACTGTCTCAAATTAATGAATTACAAGCAGAAGGTGAATCACCAAGCTTGGTAATGTCCCGCGATGTTCTTGATATAAACGCTAATTCAAACCCAGAAGCAGAACGTAAAACGTATCGTATTGTTACAGGCTTCGATGGTTATATCCCTAACACCGCTCTAGAGTACGAGGTTTTCTATAACTACGGTCGAACTGATGCCGACATTACTTCGAACTTGCGCATAGAAGATAGATACTTCGCTGCTATTGACGCTGTAACAGATCCAGCAACTGGCAATGTTGTTTGTCGCTCTGACCTAGACAGTTCTGCGCTTCCTCCCACGTCGCCGTTTCCATCTGCGAATGCGAATTTTGGATTCTTAACTTTCCAGCCTGGTGATGGTTCTTGTGTACCAGTGAATTTGTTTGGAAAGGATTCAATCAGCGCAGAAGCGGCTAACTTTATATTCCAACCTGGCACTGAGCAGAACGATATAACGCAAGAGAATTTCTTGGCAGTAGTATCGGGTGACTCTTCTGATTTATTCGAGCTTCCGGCAGGCCCTGTTATGTTTGCTCTTGGTTACGAATGGAGAAAAGAGTCAAGTACCTATACGCCAGATCCATATTCTGCAGCAGGCTTAACCTTTGGAACATTAGACTCTCGTAACGGCCCAACCAATCCTTCTGACGGTGAGTACGATGTTTCAGAATACTTTGTAGAAGCAACTATACCTTTACTAGAAGGTGTCGATTTCGCTGAGCGATTAGAGCTGCGCACTGCATACAGAAGCTCAGACTACGACCCATATGGTACGCATGACGCTTGGACGATAGGAACAGTATGGTCACCTGTTGATACATTTAGTATTCGAACGACCTTCTCTGAAGCGGTGCGGGTTCCCAACATTAATGAAGCCTTCGCACCTACATTTGCGGCTTCACTTGGTGCAGGAGATGACCCTTGTAACCAAAACTTAATTAGTGCGGGCTCTGAGTTCAGGGAGGCGAACTGTATTGCACTGATTGGCGACGCGGTAGCTGATGGCACTTATGATTCTACTAACTTCCTGTCAGCGTTTGTTTCTGGTTCAACGGGCGGTAACCCAGACCTTGATCCTGAAGAAGCAGAAACCATCACGATTGGTACAGTGTGGAGACCAGATACAGAGCTCGACGGTATGCTGGAAGGTTTAGTAGTGACGCTAGACTACTATAATATTGAAATTGATGGCCTGATTGATAGCCTTACTGGTTTTGACATTGCATCTAACTGCGTAGACGCGCCAACAATCAACAACCAATTTTGTGACGCAATTGACCGTGATGCTACGAATGGATTTATCACAGATTTTCGTTCAGGGTTTATCAATCTTGCAGCGGTTGAAACATCTGGTATTGATTTCCGCATAGATTATGGCTTTGAGTTGGCTAAATTAGTCGACACAGACGGAAGAATTGAATTCACTATCAACGGAACAAACTTCCTCAAAAATGATGAAGTAAGGGATGTGAGTGCACCTGACGAAGTCACTGATGTTCTTGGAACATTTGGGCGACCAGAGTGGATCGTAAACATGAGTGCAGACTATATAATTGGTGAACTCGTTGTTGGGTGGAGAGGACGCTACGAAGGAAGCCAGCTACTTCCAGGGCTAGAAAACCAGGATATCGAGAGTGATCCTGATTTTATCAGTCAAACTCACACTGGCTCTGCGTTGGTGCATGATTTTTCTGTTTCATACACTTTTGAAGATAGCCTAGAAGTATATGGTGGTATCAATAACGCGTTTGAGGAAGATCCTTACCTTGGCACATTGTCGAGACCGGCAGGGCCTAGAGGACGCTTCTTCTACCTAGGCGTAAATTACACAATGTAACGTCTACACAGATATCAAAAAGCAGCTTTTTAGCTGCTTTTTTTATATCTCTAAATAGGAATTTATTTGCATCACTACTTCGTTGGGATTATGTTAATGTAACTTCCTCTGGTCTAACCAGTGGCGCAGGTTTAATAATCACTCGAAAGATAAAAAGCTCCCAACTATCAGCGTGAACAACTATGTCAAAGAATTACGTACTAAATACATATAACAAATTTATGAAGCTGCCCTTTGGCAAGAAGCTATTTAGCTGGTACTCAGCGCGCAGGGCACCTTATTTTTCTACCGTTTCACCACTTATCTCAGACATTAAACCAAACTACTGTGAAGTGCTTATTAGTAAACGTAAAGCGGTAGAAAATCACATTGGAACGGTTCACGTTATTGCTATTTGCAATGGTCTGGAAATGGCCATGGGGTTTATGTGTGAAGCATCCATACCTAAAAACCTTAGGTGGATCCCAAAAGGTATGGAAGTAAAGTATCCGGCGAAAGCAGACTCAGATATTCGTTGTGTAGCAGAAGTGCCAGCTGACGCATGGAAGCCAGGTGATTTACCTATTTCTGTTAAGGCGTATAACGCCGAAGGCACCGTGGTCGTCGAAGGAACCATTACGGTTTGGGTAAGCGAAAAACGCTGATATCCCACTTATATTAAAAGGCCGCGCTTGCGGCCTTTTTTATGCTCTTTTAAAACATTCAATATTAAGTTTTTACTACAGCTACTTTTCTGTTTGACAGAAAATAAAAATCCGACTAAGAATAACCTTGAAAGCGATTAAGGCGCTATATCAGTAGTCTATTTCATTCAACAGTTGGTGTTGCAATTTTGTCTGTGTTTACAACGCAGGTATTAGCGGTGGAAGAGGTTAAGATGTCTGTAATCACAAAAGAGCAAGTCGCAAGAAAACCCTTTATAGATAAGAAAAATTACCCGTACGGCTTTGCCCGTTCAGGTGATTTTTCAATTAATGAAAGTAAGCTTCTTCAGGCTCATGGTAGTTTGTTCGCTGCACTAGTGGACGGGAAAATTACGCCAGAGAATGATGAAGAACAAGCCTATTTGGAATCGGCTCTTGGTCATCGTGACCCTGCAACACCGCAAGAGAAAGCGTGGTTGAAATACCAAGCCAGAATAAACCGTCCAAAAACAGCAAGTATTTATGGCTCTAAGCGTGCTGCTGAACAAGATGTTGACGATGACGACGATATGAGCGATAACAGTGATCTTGATATCGACCTCGATGATTAAGCTTATGCCTTTATGCATCTAAAACGTGTAAAGGCGCCTCTCTTAAAGCAATCATGATTATTGTTTGCATTGTTAATGCTGTGTAAATAAGTATCCTATTTTCTGTCAAAATTACACTTAAGTCGAAATATTTATCCTAATTATTGCGAATATTGGGATATATATCTCACTTTTACGCAATTTGGTGTTTTATCTTCCTATTACCTTAGATATAGTCGGGGCATCGTCAACGTACGCTGACAAACCCCCCAACCCATTACAGGAGAAAGCACTGTGAAAATGATGTCGGGCGCAGCCATGGTGGTTGAAGCGCTAAAAGATGTAGGAGTGACACACGTGTTCGGTTACCCAGGTGGTGCCGTATTAGACATTTATGATGCGTTATTTGCGCAAGATGATGTCAAACACGTCCTCGTACGTCATGAACAGGCAGCCGCCCACATGGCGGATGGTTATGCACGTTCAACTGGCAAAACCGGCACAGTGCTCGTCACATCAGGTCCAGGCGCTACGAATACTATTACAGGTATTGCTACTGCATATATGGACTCTATTCCGATGGTTATTTTATCGGGACAGGTGCCGTCGAAGCATATTGGTGAAGACGCATTCCAAGAAACTGACATGGTGGGGTGCTCACGCCCTATCGTTAAGCACAGCTTTTTGGTAAAGCGCGCGGTTGATATCCCAGAAGCGATTGCTAAAGCTTATTATATTGCCAACACAGGTCGTCCTGGTCCGGTGGTAGTAGATTTGCCAAAAGATATTGTGAACGTAGCAGAAGAACACCCGTACGTGTTCCCAACTGACGTGACCATGCGTTCTTACAACCCAACTGAAAAAGGCCATCCTAAACAGGTCAAAAAAGCAGTTGAGTCGCTACTTAAAGCAGAACGTCCCGTACTGTATGTAGGTGGTGGAGCTGTAGCTTGCGATGCGTCTGCAAAGGTTATTGAGTTGGCCGAGAAGCTTAATGCACCGGTAACTTGTACGTTAATGGGTCTTGGTGCTATGCCGGGTACACACGAGCAATTTATCGGCATGCTAGGTATGCACGGTACGCTTGAAGCGAACAAGACTATGCATAATGCCGACTGCATCATTGCACTAGGTGCACGTTTTGATGACCGTGTTACTAATAACGTTGATAAGTTCTGCCCACATGCGGATATTATTCACGTTGATATTGACCCAGCATCGATTTCTAAAACCGTAAATGCGCATATTCCTGTGGTAGGTTCGGTAGATAAAGTACTTGATCAAATCTTAAGTCAGGTAAATAAGAAAGACTTATCAGGTCAAAGCGAAAAGCTGGCCGATTGGTGGCAACAAATTGAAACCTGGCGCGCTCGTCAGTGCTTAAACTACGCACAGGGCGAAGACGTAATTAAGCCTCAGCGCGTTATCGAAGCCTTGTACAAACACACAGACGGTAAAGCCTACGTAAGTTCTGACGTAGGTCAGCACCAAATGTTTGCTGCGCTTTATTACCCTTATGATAAACCGCGTCAGTGGATCAACTCAGGTGGTCTTGGCACCATGGGCTTTGGTTTACCGGCTGCAATGGGTGTGCAGTTTGCGCACCCAGGTTCAACCTCTGTGGTAGTAACGGGTGACGGCAGTATTCAAATGAATATTCAAGAGCTATCTACTTGTTTGCAGTACAACCTGCCTATCAAGATTATCTCATTGAATAACCGTGCCCTAGGTATGGTTCGTCAGTGGCAGGATATGATTTACAAAGGACGTCACTCACACTCTTACATGGATTCAATGCCTGACTTTGTGAAGTTGGCAGAAGCTTACGGACACGTGGGCATTAAAGTAGACAAGCTTGACGAGCTAGACGCAGCAATGGAGAAATGTTTCAGTTACACAGATCGCTTAGTGTTTATGGACATAGCAGTAGACCAAAACGAACACGTATATCCAATGCAAATTAAGTTTGGCGCAATGGATGACATGCGCTTAAGCAAGACGGAGCGAACCTGATGAAACGTATTATCTCTGTATTAATGGAAAACGCCCCTGGCGCACTATCTCGTATCGTTGGTGTATTCTCACAACGCGGTTACAACGTCGATTCACTGTGTGTGGCACCAACCGACGACGCGAGCCTTTCGCGTCTAACGATTATCACGCACGGCGACGACAAAGTCATAGAGCAAATTACTAAGCAAGTGAATAAGCTTATTGATGTGCTAAAAGTGGTAGACCTTACTGAAGGTACGCACATTGAACGCGAACTTATGCTGATTAAAGTCGCGACTCGTACAGAGTCGGTACGTGCTGAAGTGAAGCGGAACTCTGATATCTTCCGTGCGCGTATTGTGGATGTGAACGTAAACAACTACACCATTGAAATTACGGGCACCACAGATAAGCTAGATGCATTTGCCACGACTATGGGGCAGTGTGCTGAAATTATCGAATCATCGCGCACCGGTGTGTGTGGGCTTGCTCGAGGTGATAGGGCGCTTCGTCCTTAAATTGAGTTGCGTAAACATCGACTCAATACTTCATAGTTAATAAACGAAAAAGGGCGCTTGCGCCCTTTTTCTTGTTAAAGAGCAACGTAGTGCGATGCAAAGTTTGTCGTGTAGGTTTAGTTATTCAAACGTGCCTTTGATCAAAGTCCTGCCATGCTGAACCAGCTGCCTGCCTTTAGCGATAACGTGAACAATATCCAATGTTTCCCTCTCGCACAGCACAATGTCGGCGTCACATCCAACATCGATTTTTCCCTTGCGATGCAGCTTAAGTCTCTTGGCGGGGGTGCTACTGACAACCGAAATGGCGTTCTCTAGTGATACATTGTGTTTTAATACCAGAGCTTTAAATGCGTCAAATAAACTTCCTACTTTACCCACTTCTAAGCCCACAAGCTGGCCATTATCATCGAATACTGGAAGGCTAGCGTTTCCGTCTGAGCTCATGCTTAAACAGCTTGCAGGTACACCCTTATCTAGGCAATAGGCAACGGCCTCTGCAGCGGGTATTTCGCCCTCTTCAATAAATTGCTCGTTGGTGCTGGTGGTCATATCAATAACACCGCCTTTCTGTGTCCAAGCGATTCCTGCATCTAACAAACTTTGGTTTCTATTGATGTGAGTTGGATAGAACTGGCTTGCCGGAATATCTGTACTATCAACAACGTCATGCAAAACAGAAAGTTGGCGCTCTCCGTCGCCAGTGTGAATGTAAACAATACCTGCTTTGCCAGAAATCATGCCGCCAGTTCGTGCTTGTGCTGCAACCTCTGCAAGCGCCTGGACAGTCGGCTCGGCAGCTCTATGATCAGCAATTGCGACTTCTCCGACCCCGATCATACAGTCGATTAGCACAACGTCATCAGTAACGTTGCCTGTAATGGTGCGAGCCGGAAGGTGGTAGGAGCCAGTGTAACAATACGCACTGATCCCCTCAATGTTTAGGCCTTTTGTCTTAGCCACTAAATCAGGAAGTGTTCGCGTAGTTGCATCGGTACCTAATGCACCAATGACGGTTGTTACGCCATGTAAACTTGCATCAGTCAGCGACATTTGAGGCGTACGTGTGTGAAAGCCACCCTCGCCACCGCCACCAGAAATATGCACCAGACTGTCAACAAGGCCTGGCAGCGCAATCAAATTACTGCCGTCGATAATGTTTAAAGAAGGTGAATGCATCGAAATGTTGGGGGCAGTATGTGCAACTGCATTGTTGGCGATAAGAATGTCGACTGTGCCTTGTGGCGAAGGCGAGTAGCACTCTACATTTTTGATAAGCGTTAGCATTTAAGAAAAACCTATGAGAACGGCGGTGATAACAGTGAGCGACGCAAGTGTGAAAAGGCCGGCGCAAAACTTTGCAATAAATTTTACCCATGTTGTCCAACTTACGCCAGCCACACCTAAACAGCCTATCAGCGAAGCAGAAGTTGGAATAATTAAGTTAGTTAGGCCATCGCCTAACTGAAAGGCTAGTACCGCAACTTGGCGAGTCACGCTCACAAGATCTGATAGCGGCGCCATTAGAGGCATAGTGATTGCAGCCTGTCCTGATCCAGAGGCAATAAAAAAATTGAAGATGCTTTGAAACAACAGCATGAGCCAAGCGCTCATTACAGAACCGGTTTGCGCTAATGTATTACCAGTGTGATGCAGCAAGGTGTTTAGCACAGAAGGTGAAGTCACCTCGTCACCGCCAAGCACTAATACAATGCCTTTGGCCATACCTACAATGAGGGCGGCAGGCAGCAGCGATTGTGCACCGCTAACAAACGCCGCACTGATATCGTTCATGCGCATACGGCCACCAACCCATGCAATGGCACCAATCAGAATTCCCATACAAAAAAACTGTGAGGCAATTTGAGGAATATAGTAAGCATGAACAATTACTCCCCACATTACCCAGTAAATACAAGCAAAAAAGGCGATCAGAATGAGTTTGTCGGTAACGGAAAAATGCTGCTCAGTGAGCTCATTTGTTGATGCGGTAGATGACGTGAACTCTAAAGAAGACGTCTGTTTGCTTACTGAAGCTGCATCGTTAAATGCTTGGTTACTATTTTTTAGCTGCTTTGCATAACGCAAAGTGAAGATTAAGCCAAAAACGGTAAACATAGCCCATATGGCCATGCGAAAATATTGGCCCGACATTAACGGCACATCAGCAATGCCTTGTGCTATAGCAACAGAGAAAGGGTTCATCCAGCTTGTAGCAAAGCCGATTTGCGTAGCCACATAAGTGACGAGCACCGCCATGATGCCGTTATAGCCCATGGCTGTCATTAGCGGCACTAGCACAATACAAAATGCAATGGCTTCCTCACCCATTCCAAATATCGCCCCACCTAATGAGAACAGCAAAAATAAAGCAGGGAGCAAGAGATTATCGGCGTGTTGGTAGCGTTTTATCAACGCCATAATACCGTTGTTGATGGCGCCTGTTTGCATCACTATGCCGAAGGCGCCGCCAACGATAAGAATAAAAGCGATAACGCCGACTGCAGCGCCCCATTTGTCGCCCGAGACCATGCCATCAAAGGCATAATTAGCTATTCCCGTTTTGTTGCCTGTGCCATCGAATAACACAAAGCCATGGCTTTCTTCTGCATATCTGAAGCTATCGGCATCGAGCACGGTTTTAATGTTGCCGTCTGATGTGGTGATATTTTTTGTGTCAAAGGTACCAGCAGGAACAAGCCAAGACACTAGCCCTGCAAGCAGTATTACAAAGAATAAAATTACGAATGCATCAGGCATTCGCGATGTTGAAGGTGAATGTTGCAACCTTACCTCCGAAAGTGAAGAGGGCTTAACGCCCTCTGTTATCACTTAGTGAAAATAGTAACTAAACGCAAGTGTGTAGCGCGTACCAAATGGGTCATGGTTAAAGGCATCAAAACCTCTACCTGAGCCATAAGCCGTAGGGGCATCTCGGTTAAATACGTTGTCAACAGTAAGGCGCAAGTCAGCATTCTCAAAGTAATAGCCAGCGCTGAGTGTTACGGTAGTCCAGCTGCTTACATCGCGGGTATCATCTTCATCCTCAATGGCGCCCAACTCGATTAACTCATCGATTTCTCTGCTGCGTAAACGAATGATATCGTCGTCATAGCTGCCTGTATAGAAAACGTAAGCACCTACGTACCAATCCTCTTGAACATAGAAAAGTTCAGCTGTAGCAACAGTTTCAGGATAAAGGAAAGTGCCCGCTAATGACTCAATTTCATCAGAGCCAGGTCTATTGCGATCGTAGGTCAGGTAGTGAGTACCAGAAAATCCTAGCTCCAACGTGCCACTATTTAACTGAAAGTCATGGTCTACGTCCCAGTCGATACCTTCGAGTTCTTGAGTGCCCGTATTATCAAGCAATAAAATATGATCTCTAAACAGCGGTAACTCATCAAAACGCGGGTCGTCAAATTCAACCCAAGCGTTAAGAATTTCAGTTAAGTTAGCGCCCTCATCTTCAATGGTATTCCCTGCGCTATCGGTAACTAAACACAGGTCTTTCAAGTAAGAAATGCCAACCTCTCCCTCATCCAATACACCGCAATGGCGAAGTGAAGCATCGGTAATGGCACGGTCTAGAACCCCCGTCATGTTGGTATCAACAATGTCTTCGTGATCGAAGGTCCAGTAATCAACCGTAATCGTGGTGTTGTCAGTTGGGCTATAGGCAAAGCCAAATGAGTACGTTTCAGACTCTTCAGCGCGCAGCGCTGGGTTACCAAGTTCAAGTACGTTATTGCCGCGAACGCTACCTTGCCCCTCGCAGTACAAATCTGCAACGGCGTCGTTCGCTGAACAGTCGAAAGATGCGCGAGTCGTTCGCAGCTGCACGCCTGCTTGAGTCAAAGAAGGCGCACGGAACGCTGTAGACCACGAGCCGCGAAGTACTAAGTCATCAATAGGGCGGTAGGTGAAGCCCACTTTTGGATTAAACGTGCTGCCAAAATCATTGTAGTCGTCAAAACGACCCGCAAGACTAATATCTAACTGATCGGTAATAGGAACAAAGAGTTCAGTAAAGACGCCCATCTGATTTCTGTCTGCCGCTGAGGCACTTGAACCGAATCCAAAAACATCGACAAGAAAGCTATTTTCCGCTCTCGCTTGTGAGTCTAAAGACGGCAAGTCAGTGATTTCTTCCCGTCTGAATTCAACCCCAGCTGCTAGCAAGACAGCATTGCCATTCCACTGCGCTATTTCACCGTTAATTTTGGCATCTAGGCCGAACATTTCGCTGGTTCCATCACGAGTGGGGCGTGCTTGTGTTAGGCCCAAGATAGCGTCGTTTTGCGCATCGCCTACTAGAAAAGGGTTATAGGCAGGTAACAGTGCGCCGCTGCCACAGCTTAAAATATCGTTTGTGCTGTCATACTGCGCAATCTCAACCGTATCACAGAGCTCTCCGTGAACGGCGGCTGTATATAGATAGCGGTTGTAGATACCTTGTGTTGCAATCTGTTCAGACTCACTGCGAGAGTAAAGGGTGCCAGCCTCCCATTCCCACTCACCAAAGTACCCCTGTAAAGACGAAACTAGGCGAATGGCGTCAGTTTCTATTTCGACGGTACGTGGGGATACAAATCGAGCATCGTATTGAAGACCTTCAAGTTCACGACCTGCAACAGTATCAAAGGAGCCTATGAACAAGTTGTCAATAATTGCGTTACGCGCGTCGTCCTCAAGTACGTTAAGAGCATCGAGTTCTATCCATGCTCCTTCTTCATCGTTTACCTGATTAATCGGTGATGGTGTAGAGAACGACGTTGATTTGGTATGCGAGGCAAGAAGATCTGTCCGCCACGTAATGTCGTTACCTTGATAGGTATAGGTGAAGCCTCCTGACAAGGTTTCTAGCGGCGTTTCGAAATAGTCATCTTCATTGGCATAATAGGCACAAATTTCCTCATCGAGCTCCGTTATTGTAAGCTCATCAGAACAGTTAGGTGCGGGCATTTCATAGCGGTCTAATGTGCTATCAAAGTAAATGTTGGGCTGCCCTTTAGAAAGATATGAGTAACTACTTTCCAAAATAGGATCGCGTGTTTGCGAAAAGTCGGTTGCCCTTATCGCTTTTCTATCGAAGTAGTCAAAAAACGCCGTTAAATTACTGCCGTTATCAAAATTTTTACCCCACAGCATTTGAACATTGAAGGCACCATGGTCGTTGCCGTTGGTGGTGTTCTCGTAATTAGTTTGAAGCTCTAAGCCTTCATAATCGTTTTTGAGAATATAATTAATAACACCTGCAACGGCGTCTGCACCATAAATCGCCGATGCACCCGTTGCTAGCACCTCTACGCGCTCTACTGCAGAGGCAGGAATGCTATTGATATCAACAAAATTTTCAGTGCCAGAAGCGAATGAGCTTGCTGCAATTCTGCGTCCGTTCACAAGCGTTAATGTTGAAGAGGGCCCAATGCCTCGAAGTGACGCTGCCGCTTGACCGGGTGGTGTAGAGGTAGACGTCGCCCCACTTTGGGTGGTGTCAAATGTACCAACGCCTCCACGGGTTTGCGTCACCGTGCGCATTAGCTCTGAAATGGTAGATGCGCCTGTGCGTGCAATATCTTCTGAAGTTAGAATAGTTAGCGGCTGCGCACCTTCCATATCCGCACCGCGTATATTACTGCCGGTGACCTGAATGCGCTCTACAGCTTCTTCTTCGCTCGTTTCTTGTGCTGATACAGATTGCGCAAACACAGCGCCAGATATACAAAGCGATAGGTAGCTTAGCGTGCCAACAGACACACCTAATTTGTGAACTAACGTCGATTTTTTCATTATTGTGATCCCCATAACGCGCACGGTCTAATGCCGCTTTTTGCGCGATTCAACACTTGTTTAGATAAAAATTTGCTGCAAGGCGCAGCGTGACCGCTTCAATGAATTGAAGGGCGCAGGAGCTACTCGTCGAACCACTCCGACAAGTAAAAGTTTTGATAGCGATAGTTGCCTAGGTTGGCAGCTTTCTTAAGCATTTATAAAAACCAGTGTTGTGACGAATTATGCACTTCGTCTGAATCAAATACTGTTATACGGCGTGAACTTTACCGTTGACATTAATAATTAGTTAACACTACGGTGAATAAAAGTCAATCAATTAAATGTTCCGTTGGTTTTAATGAAAGTTATTTTTTTGCGCGCAAATTTTTACTGTTTTAAAGCTAGATTAAAAGCACCGCTTCTATCGCTTTTTTATGTTTATCTTTCTGTATTTTCTATGTTTTGTTGTGGGTCTTCAAACCTTGTTTTGGCGGGAGGAGCACTAAAAACATGTTCAAGTATGTCAAAACAAAACTGCACATCACCGTCGACGTTTTTGTCGGGGAAAGCGGAAATTTTGTACGAAATAAATCAGCAGTCACTACTTAGATATCAAAATTTGGCGAACAAATACTCACAAAACAATGATTTTTTATATTCAAAATTAGTGAATGTATATTCATCTGGGGGTGAGCGGTTATATTCAAAAAATGCGCTGATAGATGCCCTCAATGATGCCGGGTTATCAAATAGCGATATTCGTTTCCTTTCTGATACTGACTACTTCATTTTGTTGGACTCCTTAGAAGCGCAGCAAACCGATGAGCTAGGCAATCGATTGCAAGAGCAAGTATCGTTAGCAAATACGAAAGGTAGGGCGTCAGTTGATATCTATACCGCATTTATTGAAGCTGCACATGCGAAACGACAAGCTAAAATTGCCAAAAAGGTGAACGCCGACACATCCGTTCGAACGACTATCGGCATTGTAACGGCATCGTCTCGAGACCCATTTGAAGCGGTAGACTTTTACGAGGGCGTTTTTCAACAATTCGACGTAGATGTAATTTGGATCCCATTAACTCCCGCTTTTCAACAGGCCGTTTACGTTGAAAGTTTTAAAGGCCAAGGCTGTAACAAGTTAGCATTTTTTAGAGCTCAGCATTCGCTGTTTGACAAAGAGAGGTTATACCCTGAGCGTACGAGCAAACAACGCTCATGGTGTGAAGACAACCAGTTGGCCATAAATACACTATCTAGTCTCGATGGCTTATTTTTCAACGGCGGAGACCAAAGTAAAACCCTTGCTGCGCTAAGTACTCCAACAGGAAAACCCAGCGACTTTCTTATTGAACTGCGTGATCTCTGGCGAGACGATCAGCTAGTAGTAGGGGGGACCAGTGCAGGAACAGCAGTACAGGCTGGTGGATACAACAATCATCGACCTGTTCCCATGTTAACAAGTGGAAATTCGATGGGCGTCTTATCCGGTGGTGTGTATGGCGTCGATCCCACATCACAACGCTGTGAGAACAGCGCTCAATGTGAAAATCAACTAACAGATGGCGCAATGACTATCAACCCTGCCGGCGGTTTAGGGCTTTTCAATTTTGGCTTACTTGATACTCACTTTTCAGAACGTGATCGCGAAGTCCGTCTGATCGCTGCTACAGCATCAAGCGGCCAATCGTTTGGCTTCGGTGTCGATGAAACTACGGCGTTGATGGTCGACGCAAAAGCGCCCTTTGAAAACGTGTCTTTCACTGTATTGGGCGAAGGCGGGGTGTTTATTGTAGATATGAGCAAAGGTAAAGAAGATATCACGCATTCTCGTAATGGCTCCAAACGCATAATTGCAGGTGAGGCGAGTTACTTACCAGCTAAGACTTCCGGACAAATAACATCGGGTGAGCTGAAACTCACAATTGAATCATCGGAAAAGCCAGCTTCTTTCAAACGCAACGAGCAGGGAAAATGGCGACAGGAATCGGGCAACCTTTGTCGTTCTAAAGGCATGATTCGCTGGCAAAATGGTGGGAATATTCACGTGTTGCAGCCTTCAGAGGCCTCGCGCTTTCACAAACTGCGTTATTGTGCTTATAGCAAGGTTCCGTTTGTAATTTACGATTAGGTTGTGTTTAAGTATCGCGCCCATAGTAGGCTTCTACGCGCAGGGCTACGCCGTATGAGGTTTTAAAATCCTCTTCACGTAGCCATAAAACGAAAGGCTCTACCTCAAAGAATAGCCAATCGCGCAGCATGTTGTTACGCCACCTAAACCCGCCATAGACTTCTTCTACGCGAAAGTTGGGTTGGCTAAGCCCTTCCACCATAAAGTGAGGAATAACGGCGTTATGTTGATCTACCGAAAACAAATGGTGGACCTCGTGACGCCATAGCCAGTCGTTGGTATCGTCGCGGTAGTAGTAGCGATTATTTTGTCGAACCAGGTGCTTTTTATTGATTTCGTATTGAAAAGCGACGCCCACCTCCGCACCCAAACGGTCACGGGTGTAATAGTAAAGTTCGGCGTCGTATAGCATGGCCCATTGTTTAGAAAAGGCAAAAGCATCTCTGTATCGGGTCATCGCATATAGTTGGTCGCGGCGACCAGCGCCAATTCTAAATGAGTAGTGAGAGTCTTGCTCAGGACGAAAGCGAAGCGCAATGGTCGTTCGATCGCGGTTGTTATTGCCGGTATCCCTCGCGGCTCGTATTGTGTTGTTCTGTGTCTCGTCTTCGTTATCACTTAATAGTAAATCAACGCGTTCTTTTAAAGCCGGTAGGCGAACTCTTACCCTGAAGCGCAAATCCGTATCCGAGAGCATGCCACTTCTTGGCTCCCAGGCAAGTTGAACACGACCTTCGGCTCTGGCTTCCTTCTGTCCTGAAGCACTTACTTCATCTGAACTTTCAAACAAACCATCAAGCTGTTTTACGGTGAAGTCCATGGTGTCGGTGAAGCTACGCTGCCAAATATCAAACCATTGCTCATGAGGTATTGAAGGAGGCAAGGAGTGTGTACTTTCTTTTGTCGAGTTAGCGCGGTTAGAAAGCGTATATTCTGGCCGAGCAATGTCCCGATAGGTTATACCTACACTGGTCGCATTTACGGGGGAGTTCAACGTGTCAGCAGCTGAGTCAGGTGCAACAGGTAAAGCGAGCAATAAATGGCAATAGACCACGGTAAGGCATAGCATTGCTCACTAACTCCTTGTAAAAATTAGCATAGTTGAATGTTTCGACCATTCGCATTGGGGATATACAGAGCATGGATTGTCCCAACCAAAACGTCAATCTTTATTCATTGAAGTAAATATTCAGGTGAAAGCATCAGCAGGCAATGGCATACTGTGCCAATCGATGTAAGGGAGATTATTTTTATGGGTGGTATTAGTGTTTGGCAGTTGCTGATCATACTGGTTATTGTGGTGCTTTTATTTGGTACGAAGCGTCTTAAAGGTATAGGTACTGATTTAGGCGGCGCAATCAAAGGCTTCAAAAAAGCAGTCACCGAAGAAGACAAAGACGCAGACTTTGAACAAAAGAAGCAAGTTGAAGAAAAGTCAGCAGCAGAGCCTGTTTCAACTAAGACGCAGAGCGACGTTAAAGAAAAATCCTAATGTTCGATATCGGCTTTTGGGAGCTATTGGTTATCGGTGTACTGGCGCTGCTTATTTTAGGGCCAGAAAGATTACCGGGTGCCATGCGCTCAACTATAAATACAATTCGTAGCGTGCGTAATGTAGCAACGGGCTTTAAGCAAGAAGTTGAGCATCAGTTGCGCGTGCACGAATTGCATGAAAATTTGAAAAAAGCAGAGCAGCAAGGGCTTAAAGATCTTTCACCTGAACTTGAACAAAGCGTCGATGAGCTAAAAAAAGCTGCAGAGTCGGTTCAAGAACCTTATAAAAAGCAATAGATGTCTGACGCTAATAACCTTATTTCTCATTTAATTGAATTGCGTAGCCGTATTCTCAAAGCCCTTTTGAGCGTACTTATCGTCTTCATTTGTCTTGCGGCGTTTGCGCAAGACCTTTATAAGCTATTGGCGATGCCATTGCTTGAAGCCTTACCTGAAAATGCGAGCATGATTGCAACCGACGTTGCATCACCTTTCTTTGCTCCGTTTAAACTTACACTGGTGTTATCGTTTTTTATTGCTATTCCCTATGTGCTCTATCAAGTATGGGGGTTTGTGGCTCCGGGTTTGTACAGAAATGAAAAGCGCCTGGTAGCGCCTTTACTACTTTCCAGTACGCTGCTGTTTTACGCAGGAATGGCGTTTGCCTACTTTGTGGTATTTCCAATAGCGTTCGCGTTTTTTACAAGCGTAGCACCTGAAGGTGTAACGGTAAGTACAGATATATCCAGTTATTTGAACTTCGTCTTGAAACTGTTCTTTGCATTTGGGGTCTCATTCGAGATACCGATAGCCATTATCTTAATGTGCTGGACTGGGGTAACGGATGCTAAGTCTTTACGAGCCAAGCGCCCGTACGTGGTTGTTGGTGCATTCGTGGTTGGCATGTTGCTAACACCGCCAGATGTTATCTCTCAAACATTATTAGCTATTCCAATGTGGTTGCTGTTTGAAGTAGGGGTTATTGTTGGAGGATTTTACGCGGGTAAAACACCAAAAGACGATACATCTACTGAAACAACAGACAACACATAGATGTCAAAAAAAGAAAGGAATAAAAATGAAAACCCGACTGCTATCTCTTGCCACTATTCTGTGCGCGTTTGGGGCGTTTAATGTACAAGCTGAGACAGTTGCTGATGCATTGGAGAAATGTCGCAACACGGATAATAGTTTAAAGCGACTTATGTGCTATGACAGCGTCGCGAAATCACTCAACAAGTACGAAGGTTCAGACGCTCAGATTGAGCAACTACAGGCCTACAAGAGCAACAATGGTAATCAGATGAAGCCTCGCCCAGCGCCTGTCGCTCAGGGACAAGTTCAAGCTTCAGAACCTAAGAATGACTTTGGACTTGAACATAAGCGAGATTTGTCTGACGAAGCTTCTGAGATTGCGGTCACTATCGCTTCGATCAAGAAGAATGTGCGTGATAAGCATGTTATAACTTTCAGCGATGGTTCTGTATGGCAGCAAACTGATGGAACCTATATGAAGCTTAAGGAAGGTCAGTCGGTAGCCGTAGAAAGGGGCTTATTGGGTGCATTTTTCTTAAGTGTAGAAGGGCTTAACAAGCGCATGAAAGTGAAACGCGTAAAATAAATGCCTTGGTTTGATGCTGGCGTCAACTTGCTTGATAAGCGATTTGACGCCGATGAAGTTATACAACGAGCAAAAGATGCAGGGGTAGAAAAACTCTGCATTATCACCACGCACCCCAGTGAATGGGACGCCGCAGTAGCGCTATATAATAAGTATCCAACCCAATGCTGTTACACTATCGGTGTCCATCCTCACAATGCAAAAGATGTCACGCCAAGTGATTACAAGCGGTTACGCGAACTTGCACAACAGAAAGGGTGTGTTGCAATTGGTGAATGTGGTCTGGATTTTAATCGCAATTTCTCACCACAGCCCGTTCAATTGGCAGTGTTCGAAGCCCAGTTAGACATTGCGGCTGCATTAGACTTACCCGTGTATTTACATGAAAGGGATGCGTTTGACGAACAAGTCGCGTTATTAACCGAGTATATGCCTCGTATAAAAGGTGGTATTGCCCACTGTTTTACTGGGAATGCAGAGCAGGTTCAGCACTACCTTGCGCTGGGGCTTTATATTGGTATTACTGGCTGGGTATGTGATGAGAAGCGAGGCGAAGCACTACGCGAAGCCGTGAAGTCTATACCTTTAAACCGTCTTATTCTTGAAACTGATGCGCCTTATCTGTTTCCCAAAACCCTTCGACCGAGAAAACGTAATAACGAACCTGCTTTTCTACCCCATATCGCTAAACAATTAGGCGAATATCTGCAAGTTGAGACTGATAAATTACGTATTAGCAGTTATGCTAATAGCTGTGAGTTGTTTTCTCTCAGCTAAACATAGGTTTATATGCAGACAAATCTGAAAGCGATGCGCAAGTATGATGCGGGTCTTATTCTTATCACCCTAGTGGCCGTCGTTGCATTTGTGTCTGTGTTGTTTAGTTTGTCTCCTAACACCAGTGCAACACCACGATTCTCGCAGCTTACTTATCTCAATGTAGATAATGGCAATGCGCTCGATTTTACTACCATTACTCAAACGCCGCTTACCGACTGGACACCAATATCTTCACCCATTAACTTGGGTATGAACACAAACGTACATTGGTTTTCAATGGTCATTGCGCCAACACAAAGCAATGAAAGTCGATTTCTATTGCACATCGACTATCCCCTTTTAGATAGTTTAGACGTTGCGATTTACAGCCAAATAGGCAGCACGCCTATTGCTACTTATTCAGGTGGCGATGGCCTGCACTTTGACAACCGGCCCGTTTCTCATGTGAAGCCACTATTCCCCCTACCAGTAAGCGCTCAGTCGCAGCGGGTGATTATTCGAGTACAAACCTCTGGCAGCGTCCGCCTTCCCATTCGTATATGGGAAGAAACAGAGTTTATTGCCTATACATCAAGCCGTAACCTGGCATTGGGGATATTTTTTGGCATCTTGGTAGCAATGGGCGTGAGTAACGCATTTTTAACGGTAACGACAAGTAACGTGTCGTTCCTTTATTACTCTGGCTATGTAATGAGTTTGGCGCTTATATTGGCGACGTTACACGGCTACGGCTTCTCCTATATGTGGCCGGGAAGCACATGGTTTCAAGGTAAAGCAATTCTTGTGTTTGCTAACGCGACTATTATGTTTGCGGCGATGTTTACGCGAAGCCTACTACCTATTAGAGCCCACAGCGTAAAGCTAGATAAAATCACACAGGCAATCAGTTGGGTGTGCGGGTTAAGTATAATCCTCGGCCTTATTTTGCCTTACTCGTTCATGATAAAGGCGTTCCTGTTACTGCTTAGCCTCATCGTTATTTTTACTCTTGGGTTAGGTATTTGGCTAACGCTCAAAGGGGTGGTCGTAGCACGTTATTTTACCATTGCTTGGGGTTTTCTATTAATTAGTGGGCTAAGTGCGAGCCTTGATAACGTTAATATTATTCAGTTGCCTATTTCGTCAAATAACCTGCTGATCATTGGTGGCGCGGTTGAAACGCTCATCTTGGCACTTATCTTAGCGATTAATTATAGCCACAGTCGCGATGATCTCATTGAGGCGCAGCAGTTCGCGCTAGAGCAGGAAAAACAGGCAAATACGGCCAAAGAGAATTTACTTGAAGTACAAAAGCGTTATCAAGATGACCTGGAGTATAAAGTACAAGAACGCACGTTAGAGCTAGAAATTACGTTACGCGAATTGTCTGAAGTAAACCAAGAACTGGAAAGGTTAAATGCAATAGATCCGCTCACGGGAGCGCACAACCGTCGACATTTCGATAAGCGTCTGCGTTCTGAAGGGCGACGCAGTAGACGTGAGCAAACACCATTATCTCTCATCATTGTTGACGTGGATCATTTTAAGCAAATTAATGATCAACACGGACATGATGGTGGTGACGCGTGCTTAATTCACGTCACCAATGTCTTTCAGAAGCACATCCATCGCCCTACAGATGACTTGTGTCGCATAGGTGGTGAAGAGTTTGCCATTATATTGCCTAATACCGATCTTGAAGGCGCTTTTCACGTTGCCGAAAATATGCGAGATAGCCTTGCGTCGACCCCACTTGATTACGAAGGGGAAACCATTAAGCTAACTGCAAGCGCGGGCGTTTCTACAACCATTATTATTGATGAAGAGCACGCGCAAAATCTTTTCAAGTTCGCCGACGAATGCCTTTACGAAGCCAAGGCTGCGGGCCGCAATACAGTAATACATAAACATTTACAGGAAAAACTATGACATCTTCACCTTTCCCTCAAAGAAGAATGCGCAGACTACGCGCCAAAGATGCTTTAAGAGGGCTTGTGGCAGAGCACCGTTTAACCACTGACGATCTCATTTACCCTGTTTTTGTACTACCCGGTGAGAACGCACGAGAAGCCGTACCTTCTATGCCTGGTGTGGAAAGACTTTCTATCGATTTGCTAGTGCAAGAAACGGCGAAATGGGTAGAGCTGGGCATTAGAACGATTGCGCTTTTCCCTGTGACACCTATGTCTCTTAAAACCGAGTGTGCAAGCGAAGCGTTCAATCCTGAAGGGCTTGCTCAGCAAGCTATGAGAGCGCTTAAAAAGGCGTTTCCTGAAGTAATGCTGATGTCTGATATCGCATTAGATCCATTTACGTCTCATGGTCAAGATGGCCTCTTAGACGAAACTGGTTATGTGATGAACGACGAAACAGTCGAGGTGCTCATTAAGCAAGCGTTATCGCATGCTGAAGCTGGCGCTGATATTGTTGCGCCTTCTGACATGATGGATGGGCGCATTGGCAGTATCCGAAAAGCACTTGAAGAAGCAGGTCAAATCAATACGTGTATTATGGCTTATTCTGCTAAATACGCGTCTGCGTACTACGGTCCATTTCGTGATGCCGTCGGCTCCGCTGCAAATATAAAGGGCGGCAACAAGAAAACCTATCAAATGGATCCTGCCAACACCGATGAAGCTCTCCACGAAATTGCGCTTGATATAGAAGAGGGCGCTGACATGGTAATGGTGAAGCCAGGTATGCCGTATTTAGATGTTGTGCGTCGTTGTAAAGACGAATTTAAAGTACCGACATTCGCCTATCAAGTAAGTGGCGAGTACGCTATGCATCAAGCTGCTTTTGCTAATGGTTGGCTAAATGAAGACGCGGTGATCCTAGAATCGTTATTAGCGTTTAAGCGCGCTGGCGCCGACGGGATTCTGACTTATTTCGCTCCGCAAGCTGCTGCGCTTTTAGCGAAGCAAAACGTCAAGTAATACCAACAACCAAAGGTTCGACAACAAAAAAGCCGTGCAATGCACGGCTTTTTTTTTATGTTTTTTTCCGTTTATCGGTATACATATTTAACGCATTCTAACTGTTTGTAAGTGGTTACTTACAAACGAGTTCGCAGCCAGCTTTATGCTGAAGCCAGCATTCATTTGCTAGCTCTGCGTTGATCAAAGGATGCGATTTCAGCCAGCCTTCAGGAAAAGTAAGTGTCCACTTACTTTCTTCGCACTGCAAAGTTACTTCTGGTATATGTTTATTCTGACGACGCAGACATAACACCACTGCGATACGTAAAATTCGCAATAAGCCTTTTAGCATTGGACGGTAGTCTTCGTGGTACTTTTCAAATACGTCTGGCTTTATGTTTAATCTATGCTGAGCAACTAAATCGCGGATGGCGGCGCGCTGAAGGCGCGTGAAGCCAGGCAAATCAATGTGACTTAATATGTATTCACCATGCTCATGATGGCGCTTATATTCAATGTGAAGACCTATTTCATGAAGCTGTGCGGCTGCACCTAAAATAGTTTCGGTATCTAAATGACAAATATTCTGTTGTGCACAGAGTTGATGGCATAAAGTAAGCGCTACGTGACTAACCGAGTTCGCGTGACTGGCATCTACATGATAACGATGTTTTGCCTGATTAAGGGTCTGCTGGCGACGATCATTCTCGGTAACGTTATCTAACATTCCGTAGATAAGTCCTTCTCGAAGCGCACCACCAGAAATATTCATGTGCTTGATATTTAGCGCTTCAAATAAGCTGATGAGGATCGCTAAACCAGACGGGAAAATAGCTTTTCTGTTATCTTCCAATCCGTCGATATCAAGGGTTTTAATGCTGCCGCATTCAATACATTGCTTTTCTAAATGATACAAATAGTCTAAGCGGATAGCATCACTAATGCCCTGTGCTACAAGAATCTCAGTAATGGCTTGCGGCGTGCCAGATGCACCTAAACAATTCTCCCAATCAAAACACAAAAACGCGCTAGACACATCGGCAATAAGCGCGTGTGCGGCTTGTTTGGCATTGTCGAAATTGTCTTCGGTGATAGTGCCGCCGGTGAAATAGCGTTCCATAAACGTTACACAGCCCATATCCAAACTCTTAAGATGGATAGGCTGCATGTCGTTACCGATAATGATTTCTGTGCTGGCGCCGCCAATATCTATGACTAAGCTATTGCCTTGGTTGGCGGATGTGTAGGCTACGCCAAGATAAATTTGTCGCGCTTCTTCTTCACCGCTAATCACTTCAAGTTTGTGATTGAGAATCTCTTCTGCCTTGCTAATGAATACATGCGCATTGGTTGCCAGTCGCAATGTAGCGGTCGCTACAATTTTAATATTAGAAGGGGGGATATCCTGCAGGCGTTCCGAGAATACTTGCAGGCATTGCCAGCCGCGTTCCATGCTTACGTCATCAAGTGCTAGCTCATCATCTAAACCTGCTGCTAGGCGCACTTTCTGTTTAATTTTCCCTATTATTTGCACACTGCCGTTAACAACGTGAACAATCACCATGTGAAAGCTGTTAGAGCCTAAATCTACGGCGGCGTAATACTCGCCGTAGGTTTGTGCGTCGTGCTGGAGTTCTGCCTGCATAAAACCTCGATTCTTATTGAGTACCTTTACGCCTCACTGTTGCGCTCTGTTGTTTCGGTTTTGAGGCTTTCCACGGCCTCTTCCGTTTCCACGACGTGAAGAATTGCGGTTGTTAGGCGTACGTCTTCTACGTGGTTTTGGAGGCGTTACATCATCAAGTAGAGCACTGCGGTCGTAATCGGTAACCGGTATTGCCTTTTGAATGTATTGCTCAATAGCAGGTAAGTTTAGTGCGTATTTTTCGCACGCGAAACTAATTGCAACACCACTTTGTCCTGCACGGCCAGTACGACCAATACGGTGTACATAGTCTTCGGCGTCGTCAGGTAAGTCGTAGTTGAATACGTGCGTTACCGCGTCGATATGAAGACCGCGCGCTGCAACGTCGGTTGCGACTAAAATATCAAGATTGCCTTTGGTGAAATCTTCTAAGATCCCAAGGCGTTTCTTCTGTGGTACATCGCCGCTAAGCAAGCCCACACGATGGCCATCCGCGGTAAGCCAGTCGGTAACTTTCTCACAGCTATTTTTAGTGTTGGCAAAAACAATTGCCTTTTCTGGCCATTCTTCTTCAAGCAGCGTAAGAAGAAGCAGCATCTTGTCGTCATCAGACGGATAAAATAGCTCTTGAGAAACGCGAGTTGCAGTTGTTTGTTCTGGCGCTACCTGTACGTGGGTAGGGTTGTTCATGTGCTCGTAAGCAAGCTCTTGCACGCGGTAGCTAAGTGTAGCTGAAAATAGCATGCTCAAACGTTCACTTGCCGGTGGCATGCGGCGGAATAAAAAGCGGATATCCTTTATAAAGCCTAAATCGAACATGCGGTCGGCTTCATCAAGTACGGCAACCTGAATATTCTTCAGTGTGAACACATTCTGTTTGTAGTAATCCAGTATGCGTCCTGTCGTACCAATTATAATATCTACCCCTTCTTCCAAAGTTTCACGTTGACTTTGGTAACCTTCGCCCCCATAAATCAAACCAAGCGACAATCCAGTATGCTCACTAAGCAGTTTGGCGTCGTTATAAATTTGAACGGCGAGCTCTCTGGTCGGCGCCATGATAATTGCGCGAGGGCCATTTGATTTGCTGTTATCTGCATTTTCTGCTTTGCTTAGCAAATAGTGAAATGTAGCTACCAAAAAGGCAATGGTTTTACCGGTTCCGGTTTGAGCCTGACCTGCAATGTCGTGACCTTCCAGTAAAGGAGGCAGTGCAAGTGCTTGAATTGGTGTACAATGTGAAAAATTAGCTGCCGCCAAGGCGTCAACAACCTTGCCGTTAATCGGCAGGTCAGAAAAGTGAGTATCAGTTAAGTGAGTAGGCATAGCTTATAGCTTATCAGTGCTTGCATTAAAAAACAGTTTCTATATAACACTTATGGTCAGGCTGAGACAAATCAGCGACAGACCAATAATGGAGAAAAGAATGAGCGACAAAATTATCCAGTTATCTGACGATAAATTCGAAGCAGATGTTATCAATGCTGAAGGTCCTGTACTGGTTGACTTCTGGGCTGAATGGTGTGGCCCGTGTAAAATGATCGCACCAATCTTGGAAGAAGTTGCGACCGAGTTTGATGGCAAGTTAACAGTTGGCAAGTTGAATGTCGATGAAAATAACGAAACTCCACCTAAATATGGTATTCGTGGTATTCCTACATTGCTACTTTTCAAAAACGGTAACGTTGCTGCAACTAAAGTAGGCGCGCTATCTAAAGCTCAATTAACAGAGTTTCTTAACGAAAACCTTTAATTGATTTCAAATTGAAAACCGGTGCTAACGAAGCACCGGTTTTTATTTACGCCACAGGGACTAACGTTTCATTCTAGAAGAGCAAGCCACAAATTATTTAACATTTCGGCGGTAAAACGCTGGACGTTGATTAAATATAGTGCTAACTTTTCTTCAGCGCTCATCCGAGCAGCGTTCTGCTTACGCCCACATCAGGGTGATATCAAATCTAAACTAGAACAGAGTGACTTTAAGTCCTGTAAGCGAAGTTCAAGCACAAAGACCCACCAGTATGAATTTAACTGAATTAAAGAACAAACCAATAAGCGAGTTGGTTAACCTGGCCGAGGAGATGGGCCTGGAAAACATGGCGCGCGCCAGAAAACAAGACATCATTTTCTCAATCCTAAAGACACACGCAAAAAGCGGTGAAGACATCTTTGGTGATGGGGTACTAGAAATTTTACAGGACGGTTTCGGCTTCTTACGCTCAGCTGACTCTTCGTATCTTGCAGGACCAGACGATATTTATGTATCGCCAAGCCAAATTCGACGCTTTAACTTGCGTACCGGTGATACGATTGCCGGGAAAATTCGTCCACCGAAAGACAGTGAACGATACTTCGCCCTGCTAAAAATCCGCGAAGTTAACTTCGACAAGCCTGAAAATTCACGTAATAAAATCCTTTTTGAAAACCTTACACCACTTCACGCAGCAGATCGCTTGCGCATGGAACGTGGTAATGGCTCAACAGAAGACATTACGGCTCGTGTACTAGATTTGGCGTCGCCAATCGGTAAAGGCCAGCGTGGTCTTATCGTAGCGCCACCTAAGGCTGGTAAAACGCTTCTTCTTCAGAATATTGCTCAGTCAATTGCTGCTAACCACCCAGATTGTGAGTTAATGGTATTACTTATTGATGAGCGTCCGGAAGAAGTAACCGAGATGCATCGTCTTGTTCAAGGTGAAGTCGTTGCTTCAACCTTCGATGAGCCAGCAAGTCGTCACGTACAAGTTGCTGAAATGGTTATCGAGAAAGCCAAGCGTCTTGTTGAACACAAAAAAGACGTGGTTATCCTGCTTGACTCGATTACTCGTCTTGCTCGCGCTTACAACACGGTTATCCCATCATCAGGTAAAGTACTTACCGGTGGTGTTGATGCGAATGCTCTTCACAAGCCTAAGCGCTTCTTTGGTGCTGCCCGTAATGTTGAAGAAGGCGGAAGCTTAACGATTATCGCAACAGCGCTTATCGATACCGGCTCTAAAATGGACGAAGTTATCTACGAAGAGTTTAAAGGTACAGGTAACATGGAATTACACCTTAATCGCAAAATCGCGGAAAAACGTGTGTTCCCGGCTATCGACTTCAACCGCTCTGGTACCCGTCGTGAAGAACTGCTTACAGCGCAAGATGAACTACAGAAAATGTGGATCCTTCGCAAAATCGTTCACGAAATGTCAGAAATTGACGCAATGGACTTCCTTATCAGTAAGTTGTCGATGACCAAGACAAACGATGAGTTCTTTGACGCAATGCGTAGACAAAAGAGTTAATAGAAACTTAGTAATAAGTTGATATTTAAAGAAAAGGCGCCACTCGGCGCCTTTTTTATTCCCTGCATCGATAAAGCACTTTTCTTATACTTCCGTCTAATACCCTCAGTCTTGTGAATGGGGTATTTTCGTCTGCTTATTGATTTTTAACAGCAATCGTTAGTTCAGTGGTGTGTTCTCCCTTGAGATGATTTACTCTGTCTAAAAAACACCAAAGGAAATAATAGTTATGTACCAGAAATTGCTGTCACTTGCATTTGCAGGATTGGCCTCTGTGTCAGCTGCTAATGCCGCTCAGATCAATGTTGATGAATTAGCGAATAAAGTCGAGCCTGATGTAATTAAATGGCGTCATCACTTTCATGAATTTCCTGAATTATCGAATCGCGAGTTTAAAACCGCTGAATATGTTGCTGACTACCTTGAAAGCCTAGGTTTAGAAGTGCAGACCGGTGTGGCAAAAACGGGTGTGGTAGCTATTTTAGACTCGGGCAAGCCAGGTCCTGTGGTTGCATTACGTGCAGACATGGACGGACTTCCTGTAAAAGAGCAAAACGATTTGTCCTACCGCTCAAAGCAGATGGGCGAATACAACGGAAAAGAAGTGCCGGTTATGCACGCCTGTGGTCACGATACTCACATGGCAATGCTCATGGGCGCGGCAAAAATTCTTACCGAAATTAAGGGCGACCTGAAAGGTAAAGTGAAGTTTATCTTTCAGCCTGCAGAAGAGGGCGCACCCGCTGGAGAAAAAGGCGGTGCGGAAGTTATGGTTGCTGAAGGTGTACTTAAGAACCCTGATGTAGACGCTATTTTTGGCCTGCATATCAATGCTAACACCGATGTGGGTAAAGTGCGTTATAACGCGGGTGGCACCATGGCCGCGGTAGACCCATTTAAAATTGTTATTCACGGTAAGCAAGCCCACGGCGCTTATCCTTGGAAGAGTGTTGATCCAGTGGTTACCGCTGCGCAAATGATCATGTCAATTCAGACTATAGTAAGTCGTGAGTTGAAATTGATTGACGATGCAGCGGTGGTGTCTATTGGCTCTATTCACGGCGGTAACCGTTCAAACATCATTCCAAATGAAGTAGAAATGGTTGGCACAATTCGTACACTCAATGAAGCCGCTCGTGATCACATTTACGAGTCGCTTCCGCGCAAAGTAAAGGCTATTGCTGAAAGTATGGGCGCAGAAGCAGAACTTACGCTACCGCTAGATTACTATTACCCCATTACGTACAACGACCCAGAGCTTACAAAAGCCATGCTGCCTACTATGCAGCGTACCGCAGGCGTTGAAAACACGCTGCTTTCTAAGCCGGTCACGGGTGCGGAAGACTTTTCATTTTTCCAAGAACAAATTCCAGGTTTATATGTTTGGGTAGGCGGTAAGCCATTGGACGTGTCTGAAGAAGATAGCCCTGCTCATCACACACCGGAATTTTATGTTGATGATGAAGGCATGAAATTAGGCGTGAAGCTTCTAACGAACTTTACCCTAGATTACATGGCTCAACACTAAATCTATTCGCCGGAGACATGCGTTGAAAATTGGCAGTATTTCATTTTCTTTTTCATGGTCTCTGGCCCTTCAAGCACTGCTTGTATGTGTGTTAGGTGCGGGTCTTAATGCTCTCAACCCACCCTTTGATAGCACAGGGATAGCTACATTTGGCATAGGTGCAGCAGTCTACGCTTCACTTCGGTTTTCTCCTTTTATTTCCATTCCTATTGCACTTGTTGTCAGCCTTCCCTTATGGCTTAACGACGGGAGCATAGTTGGAAAAGAAAGCCTTACTCTACTGCCTATCGTGCTTAGCTTTTTTGGCTATAACAAGTCGCTTAAACAGGTGATAAAAGTAGGCGCAGGCTTTTGGTCTATTGTCTTTCTGCCCATTCTCGTTTTAGAGCATTCTCTTTATGATGGCGATAACGCAAATATGCTGTTTTCGGGTGTGCTGGTCACTTGGGTAAGCGGTGTATTTGGTCTTGTAACCGGACACTTTTCGTATTTGGCAGTCCACGGGCTTAAGCGACAAACATCAAGTAAGTCCGAGCGGGTTACGCTGCACTTTCTTTTTGGGTACTTCTTTTCCGGTTGCTTCTTCGTTGCTTCCATGGCAGTAATTTATTTGTCGGTAAGTCTGTTTCAACAACAGCAAGAAAGACAAATTCACAGTTACATGTCGCAGCGGGTGAATGTGCTGGAGTTCCAACTTTCGAATTTTATTCAGCAACACCAAAGTGCCATTATTAGCGCAGCGCAAGTGTTGTCTAGCGAGGTATCAAAAAGCGATTTCGATAATGCAGCGGTGACAAATTTGCGGGTGTTGGCATCGCACAATCCAGAATTTTTGACCTTCCTCATTGCAGATGACAATGGCGATCTTACCCACGCTTACCCGCCTAGCCTGTTGGATAAGGCGAGACAAAGCGGCTTGTCAAATGTGGCTTACAGGCCGTATTTCTTTGAAGTCATGCAGACAGGTAAACCATTCCTTTCAAATGTATTTCAAGGCCGAGGTTTTGGTAACGATCCAATTGTAGCCTTGTCAGCCCCTATTACAGATGCAGATGGCACTCCAAAAGGTATTGTAGAGGGCTCTTTATCGTTAAAGAGCTTTTCTGCTATTGATAACTTAAGCTTGGGTGGTTTTTTGATGCTCATTGAGGATCAAAAAGGCGAAGTTATCTATGCATCTAAAGGCCTGAAGATGAAGCCACTCACTAAAGCACCTTTTTATATTTGTGAACCTGATTGTGCTGTTGAGGTGGAGAACGGGCCTCAGGGGAAAACATGGTTGAGGTTAGCGAAAGATATGCCTTTTGCTAGCTGGAAAGTTAGCTATTACTTCGACAAACGACTGCTAATGGCATCAATGAGTAATTATTTGCTAAAAGACTTGCTGCTGCTATTGGCATTATCTGCATTTGGAACATTCACCGGGTACGTAGTTGCAAAAATGGTCGGCGCGCCTATTCGTCGCCTTGTTCGCTATATTTCCGAATTCGACCCCACACAAAAAGAAGGTGTTAAAGCACCACAAAGGGCACTGCACATTCAAGAGCTCTCGTCGCTAAGCGATGAGTTCGTGAGTTTAGAAGCCCGATTGCTCGATGCATTTGAAGAGCTAAAGGTTGCAAGAGAAGTAGAGCAAAGCCTGAATGTCGAGCTAGGGGAATTGAATCAGTCTTTGGAAAAGCGCATAGAAGAGAAAACCGAGCACCTTGCGTTAGCGCTTAAAGAAGCGGAAGCCGCGAATGTGGCGAAAACGCAGTTTCTCGCCAACATGAGTCACGAGATTAGAACGCCAATGAACGGCATTATTGGCTCATGTGAATTGATGCTCGAGAATGAGTTGCCGGAAAATGTTTCGGCTAGAGCCAAAACAATTTCACGCTCTGCTAGCAATTTACTTATCATCCTAGACAGTATCTTAGATTGGTCGAAGATTGAATCGGGTAAAATGCTTACCGATATTCAAAGCTGTGCCATTCGCGAGTTACTTGAAGCTTCTTGTGACCTCTACCGTCACGCTGCGCAAGTAAAAGGGTACGATATTGCTTTGTATATTAATCAGGGCGTACCTAACGCACTGAACATTGATGCAGGGAAGGTGAGCCAAATCATCAATAACTTACTTAGTAACGCGATTAAGTTCACCAGCGATGGTGTTGTGACGGTTAACGTCAGCTATGCCCACCAAGGACTTAAAATTTCGGTTACCGATACGGGAATAGGCATTGCTCCCAACAAACTACGCCTTATTTTTGATAAGTTTGAGCAAGCCGATCCGTCCACTACTCGAAATTTTGGTGGCACAGGATTAGGTTTGGCCATTTCTAAAGGTTTGGTTGAGCTTCTTGGTGGAGAGCTTTATGTTGAAAGTGAACTGGGTAAAGGAACAAGCTTCACCTTCCACATTCCTGCCACAGTAAGTGAAGAAAAAGAGCATGCAGAAAATGAGGTGATTCCGTCATTACCTGATGGATTACGGGTTTTATTGGCTGAAGACAACGACATTAATGCTGAAATCGTCATGGACATGCTCAAATCGTCCAACATCAAATGTATTAGAACGAAAAACGGGCAAGATGCTGTTAAGGCCGAGAAGAGGCACGATTTCGACGTAATTTTAATGGATTGCCAAATGCCGATCATGGATGGTCATACAGCATCGAAACTTATTCGAAGTGAAGGCAGGAATAAGGACACGGTCAGGATCATCGCCTTAACCGCCAATGCGTTTATCGAAGACAAAAATGCCTGCTTAGAAGCAGGCATGAATGCGCATTTAAGTAAGCCTATTCGCAAGCAGGTTCTATTTGACTGTATTGCCCGTGAACTTGCTCGCGTTTGAGGCTACATCAGTGTTATCGCTCGGCGCTTCGCTAACGAATCGCAGTACAATATACCCTAAGCACGCCGAGACAAGAGAGCCGGTTAAAATGCCCACACGCTCGTCAAAAATTTGATTGATACCTGTCTGTGCAAAGGCCAGTCCCCCAATGAATAAGCTCATTGTAAAGCCAACACCGCAAAGTAGCGCACAGCCATAGATATGCTTGAAGTTAAGATCCTCTGGTAACTTAGCCAGCTTTAACTTCACCATTAAGTAGCAAAAACCGAATACGCCAATTTGTTTACCCACAACCAAGCCAAGAAAGATCCCAAAGGTAACAGGATGGAAAATACCCTCCGGACTGATGTTACCAAAACTTATGCCGGCGTTAGCGAAGGCGAATAAAGGTAGGATCGCGAAACTCACCGAGCCATTCAAACCGTGCTCTAGTCGCGTTACCGGAGAATAAGATTCGTCTTTCTCATCCCGCATAGGAATAAAGCCAGCAAGTACGACACCTGCCAGTGTGGCGTGAACGCCTGACTTCAACATGGCTACCCACAGAATGATTCCCACAAAAACATAAGGCGGAATATCTACCACATTGCGTTTATTCATTTGCCACAACAGCAATAAACAACCTGCAGCAATATACAGCGCACCCGCGGTAATGTGCTCGGTGTAAAACAGGGCAATAATTACGATAGCACCGATATCGTCAATAATAGCTAGGGTGACTAAGAAAACTTTCAGGCTCGTAGGTACTCGACTACCTAGTAGCGCCAAAATACCTAACGCAAACGCGATGTCAGTAGCGGCGGGAATTGCCCACCCTGCAATGGCTACGGGGTTGTCCCAGTTGATGCCTACATATATCAAGGCGGGTAGTGCCATACCACCTACAGCACCCGCTGCGGGTAAAATAATATCTTTGGGATTGGCCAATTCACCTTCGCAGATTTCCCGCTTCAGTTCCAGACCCACGTGAAAAAAGAACACCGCCATTAACCCGTCGTTAATCCAAAGCAATAATGGCTTATCGATAGCCCACGTACCGGCTGATATTTGTACCGGCATACTGATTAAATGATCGTAAAGCGTATCTAGGGGAGAATTAGCAATAATGAGCGCAAGAATCGTTGCACCCATTAACAATATGCCGGGAGCGGCTTCGCGATTTAAGAAGTCAGAGACCACGTCTTGTACTTCTTCTATCACCTCATCAAGTACGTCGGGTTCGTGTTTATCTGTCATCAATAACCTCTAACGCCCGTTCATGGTCAACGTCGCAAAATGTGGAAATAAAAGCGTTCGTTAATCCGTGTAGTCAGGCAACTTTTCTACATAAATTAATTATAGTTAATACGACTGACAGCGAAGAGATAGATCACCCTTATAAGAGAGTTGCCTCAACAACCCTTAAGCGAGTGGCGCTATAATTGACGCCATTTACGGTGGGATTTTGAACGGTTTTACGCTACAATCGCGGCCTTTCCAAGGTTGTCCACTTTACCTACCCCGAGGATCTCTAGATGGCAAAAGTCGCGATTGTAATGGGTTCAACTTCAGACTGGCCTACTATGCAGCAGGCCGCAAAAATGCTGAAGTCGTTTGGTGTTGAATTTGAAGCGAAGGTGGTGTCCGCGCACCGTACACCCAACTTGCTAGTAGAGTTTGCAGAAAGCGCTGCAGATGAAGGTTTTAGCGCAATCATTGCTGGCGCAGGCGGCGCAGCTCACTTACCGGGTATGATTGCTGCACACACGCATTTACCTGTGTTTGGCTGCCCGGTTAAATCAAAGGCGCTCAACGGATTAGACTCACTGCTTTCTATCGTTCAAATGCCGAAAGGTGTTGCGGTAGGTACACTGGCAATAGGTGAGGCTGGTGCAGCAAATGCGGGTCTTCTCGCGGCACAAGTTGTTGCGCTGCAAGACGAAAGCGTACGCAATGCCGTTATCGCTTTTAGAAAATCGCAAACTGATACGGTACTTGCTTCAAGCAATACGTTGGAGCTAGATGAATGAGAGTAGTCGTTTACGGCGCAGGCCAACTTGCTCAAATGATGTACCTGGCGGGAAGCCCGTTAGGTATTGACGTTCAAGCTGTGGACGTAAACAACGATACCGTTGTACATCCAGTTAGCAAAACCCCTCTTGAAATCTCACTTGCTCAAGCATTAGAAGGTGCAGATGCTCTTACCGTAGAATTTGAGCATGTACCTGAAAGGCTTCTTGAAGACGCGGCGAAAACAAACAAGTTGATGCCAAATATCGACAGCATTCTCGTTGGCGCCGATCGCGTACGTGAGAAAAAGCTGCTTGAAAGCATGCAGGTGGCAAATTGTGAGCACCAAATAGTTACCGACCTTGCCCAGTTAGACGATTGCGTAAAGCAGTTGGGTAGCAAACTTATTCTTAAGGCTAGCCGCGATGGCTATGACGGATATGGTCAATGGCGTCTAAGTGATGAGGCTGACTTACCTGAACTAAAAAATGCCCTTCAGGGATTAGATTTGCAGACCGTGCCTTTAGTGGTTGAAAAAATGGTGGCTTTCGACAGAGAGTTGTCATTAATTGGTGTACGCAATGCTAATGGCGACGTACGCACCTATCCACTTGCTGAAAATTTGCATCACCAAGGTCAACTTCATGTGTCGGTTGCGCCAGCGACTAACGTTGATGATGCACTTCAGGCCCAGGCTCACGATATTTTTGTGAAACTTGCTGAGGGTATGAACTACGTCGGTGTGCTGGCTGTGGAACTATTCCAAGTAGGCGACAAGCTACTTGTAAACGAACTTGCTCCTCGTGTACATAACTCCGGGCACTGGAGCCAGTCGGGCGCTGTAACCAGCCAGTTTGAAAATCACTTACGTGCAGTCTGTGGATTGCCTCTTGGTGACACGTCAGCCATTGGCCCAAGCGCTATGGTCAACATTATTGGTTGCAGCAGCTTCTCGCGCGATTTGCTAAGCATCGATGGTAGTCATCTTCACTGGTACGGAAAATCTGTTCGTGAAAAGCGCAAGATGGGACACATCAATGTCACCACGAATAGTTATGAAAGCTTGGGTGAAAAGCTCATGGCATTGAGCAAATATTTACCGCTTGAGTACTTCCCAAAATTAGTTGGTGAAGCAACGCGATTAAAAGGTTGACACCCACGCGTTTATCGCTAGAATACGCATCCGCTGTCTAGGCAGCGGTTTTTAAAGTGTGCCGACTTAGCTCAGTTGGTAGAGCAACTGACTTGTAATCAGTAGGTCGCCAGTTCGATTCCGGCAGTCGGCACCATTTTTCTTTTTTCCTATGCCAATCTTACGTACACTTGCTTACGGGTATTCATTCGGAGCAGACTGTATGTCATTTTTTTCCAAATCACTTAAACCGTTAGTTATCGTAACTGGCTTATTTTCTTTAAGCATGTCTGCGACTATTTACGCGCATGGCAATGACCATGATAACCATCACATGCCAAAAGAGCAGCACAAGCACGCCAGTAAGCAATCAGAAGTAATGGTAATGAATGGTTATGCTAGAGCGACCTTTGCTTTGGCAAAAACTGGTGCAGTGTACTTTACTTTGCATAATCATAGTGACAGCGATAAAACACTGACGTCTGTTTCAGTATCAAGCGATGTAGCAAGTGAAGCGCAAATCCACACAACGGTGATGGAGGAAGACGTGATGAAAATGCGTGAGCTAACTGAAGGCGTTATAATAAAAGCGGGCGAAATGGTCTCTTTTGAATCAGGCGGCCGTCATATCATGTTGATGGGGCTGACCAAAGGATTAGAAGAGGGCAGCGAAGTAGCACTAACCCTCACATTTAGCGATGGGAGTGAACTACCAGTTTTGCTACCTGTTAAAAAAGAAGCGGGCGAAAGCCACCATCACCACCATTAATAGAGTGGCTGAGGCAGAATGTATAAAGTCATCGATTAATGCGATGAATGCAATCAACTAAACCGTTAATCTAAATCAAAATTTCTGTAGTACTATTAACTTATATTATTTAAACCAAGATTTTTCAGCGCCGATGAATGGACTGAAGGTAAATCTAAAAAGGGTTTTAACGTTAAGGAGTGTGACATGAGCAAGATTGATATTGGTATTTCTGAGAGCGATCGTAACGCAGTAGCAGAAGGCCTTAAGAAGTTATTGGCCGACTCTTACACTTTGTACCTTCAAACGCATAATTTTCATTGGAACGTAGAAGGTCCGCAGTTCCGTGAATTGCACCTAATGTTTGAAGAGCATTACACAGAGCTTGCCGAAGCGGTAGACGAAATTGCAGAGCGTATTCGTACTCTAGGTGTTGCTGCACCGGGCACATATAAGTCGTTCGCTGAGCTTAGTTCAATTGAAGAAGTGGAAGGTGTACCTGAAGCGACGGAAATGGTGAGATTGTTAACTCACGGTCATGAGCAAGTTGTGAAAACCTGCCGTGAATCGTTAAAGCTAGCGCAAGACGCAGACGATGAGTCATCTGCAGCGTTAATTGGCGATCGTATGCGCGTTCATGAAAAAACTGCGTGGATGCTTCGTGCAACATTACCGAAGTAAATCGCTACATAAGTGCGGTGACAGTGATTTAACATAGGCTTAATCGGCCAGTCACCTTTATCGCATAAGCAAGTAAAATTATCACAAAGGGTACAGCAGCGCTGTGCCCTTTTTTGTATACTGCCTTCCACTAAGAATAATAGAAGAAGCCTGTGTGAACGCGCACACGGCTTTTTAAAATGAGGCTCCTAGCGATGAAACCATCAACTATTTTAGCTGTACCATTCAAACCTGTGAGCGCGCTAGCGCAGTCACTTACTTGTGTATTGGCGCTTACGATCAGCCAATCCGCTTTAGCTCACGGAGATCATAAACATGGCGAAGCGCATGAAATCACCGACAGCGATATTACCGTAACCACGCTCGCTGAAGGGCTTGTTCATCCTTGGGGAATGGCATTTTTGCCAAATGGCGATCTGCTAGTTACGGAACGTGAAGGTGGCATTCAGCGTTTATCAAAAGACGGTAAGTTGTCAGGACGTCTAGGTAATGTGCCTAAGGTGGTTGCGCAAAACCAAGGTGGTATGTTGGACATCGCTATCGACCCGGATTTTGCCAGCAACAACACTATCTACTTCTGTTACAGCAAAGCGAGTGAGGTTGAGGGCAAGCCGGGCAGCAGTAGCAGTGTTGCAAAGGCTAAGCTTACCGACTCAGGCCTTGAAAATGTTGACGTTATCTTTAGTGCCGACTCAATTGTGGATAACGGCTTTCACTTTGGCTGTCGTTTAGCGTTCGATGCTAAAAAGCACTTGTACATCACCATGGGCGACCGCTACAAGTACATGAAAGAAGCGCAGAACACCGATAACCACTTCGGTAAAATTGTACGCATAAACCGTGACGGCAGCGCAGTAGAAGATAACCCATTCACAGACGGCAAAGCCCCTGAAATATTCAGCTATGGTCACCGCAACGTGCAAGGCGTTACTGTTCATCCTGAAACTGGTGCGGTATGGGCGATGGAGCATGGCCCGAAAGGTGGTGATGAAATCAATATCCTTGAACGCGGTGCAAACTACGGTTGGCCTGTGATTACCTATGGCGTTGACTATAGTGGCGACATTATCAGCGACAAAACCCATATGGATGGCATGAAGCAGCCTTGGGTGTATTGGGACCCATCAATTGCGCCAAGCGGCCTAACGTTCTACCAAGGTGAAATGTTCAAAGAATGGAACGGGGATGTACTGGTGGGTTCATTGAAGTTTACTCACCTGCGTCGCATTAAGGTAGAAGATGGAAAGCCCGGAGAGCAGTTTGAATATGTTCGTGACAATCACGCCCGTATTCGCGACGTTGAAGTTGGCCCAGAAGGTGCCATTTACTTACTGACCGATGCTCCGAACGGCAAAGTATTAAAGCTAACCAAATAGCATAATACCAGTCCGCATAGATAAGTGCTCACTTAGAAGGCGCTGGCAAGCTTCATAGCGAAGCGTAGGAATGCAGGAATGGCTGCTCCCTTTCAAGTTCTGGTATAAGACGTAGAATGAGAAAAGGCGCCACTTCATTGTTATTGTAAAATGAAGTAAGCGCCTTTTTTATTTATAAGGACATCGGGTCTCGTATTGACTTATTCGCCGTCGTTATTCTTCTTGTAGCGTTCAAACCACGCCACAATATTTCCTACTTTCTGTATTAAGCGAGAAGGGCGGCTTGCAATGCCGTGTGAAGCCCCTGGAATTCGCACCATCGCAGCATCTACACCTTGTAACTTCAGCGCTTGATAATACTGCTCTGTCTCGCTAATTGGCGTACGGTGATCGGCTTCACCGGTTAGCAGCATAGTGGGTGTTACTACGTTGCCCACTAAGCTCAAAGGGCTACGCTGCCAGAGTTTATCCGCAATTGTCCACGGCATATCTGCCATCCAGTAGTTGCTAAAGTACGGGTATGCGTCGGCAGTCAATGAAAAGCTCATCCAGTTAATAACCGGCTTCGCCACAACAGCTGCACTAAAGCGGTCAGTTTTACCAATGGACCATGCGGTAAGGGTTCCGCCGCCTGAGCCGCCAGTAATAAACAGATTCTCTGAATCTATATAGCCTTGCTTAACAACCGCGTCTACCACATCCATTAGGTCGTTATAATCTTCTGATGGGTAGTTATGGTGGATCAAATTACCAAAGTCTTCACCGTAAGAGCTGCTGCCCCTTGGGTTAGCCCATACCACGACATAACCTTGCGCGGCCATTAGCTGAATTTCCATGGCAAAATGAGGGCCGTAGGCAGCATGAGGACCACCGTGAATTTCTAATATCAGCGGGTATTTTTTGCTGCTATCGAATCCTGGTGGCAAAGCAATCCATGCGTCGATAGGTAGCTCGTCCACACTTGATACTACGGAAAGGTCTTGTACTTCTGCCAGCGTTTTATGACCAAGTGCATCGCTGTTTAAATCGGTGAGTTGCGTATCGGCTTTACCTTTTCTATAAAGCGCTAGGTCGCCAGGTACAGTGCGGCTTGCCGTGGTGTAAACAATATCGCCTTTATCACTAACTGCGAAGTCGCCCGACGTGTAAGGGCGTCCAAACGCTTGTCCACCTATGCTAACGTCGATAGGTTTCACATCGCCTTTCAGGTTCACTGCAGCAAGTTTCGTTTCGCCGTGATCAAGGTAAGAAAAGATTAATCCTCGGCTGTCTTTGCGCCACTCAAATTTGCCTAAGCTTCTATCTAGTGACGTAGTTAAACGGGTGATGTCCCCACTTTCAAGCTCAAGTACCACAAGGTCGCCATTCTGATAAGAAAGCTTTCTGTCGTTGAGCTGAGTAAATGCAAGGTATTTTCCGTCGGGACTCAAGGTTGGTCTACCTTCAGGCCCTTCGATATCGGTAACTTGTTCAACTGCCGCAGTGTTCACATTCACTTTATAGATGTCGCTAAACAAAGGGTGCAGCGCGTAGTCTTCTCGTTGTGGTGTGGCGAAGTAAATCCAGTCATTCTCTTTAGAGAAAGAAAGGGTACCGCCGCTAGGGAATTTTCCAGTTGTTAATTGACGCGGCGTACCGCCTTCAACAGGCAGAACAAATATCTGGTCAAAGCCTTCACGCAAGTAGCCTCTTCCGTCACCTCTATACTGCACCGCATCAATATAGGTGCCTTGGTCAGCCCACTTTGCTCCTTTAGGCTTGCTCGGCATGCCGGTAAACAATGGCTTTTGCTTTTCTTCGGTAAACTGGGTGAAGGCTAAGGTTTTGCTGTCATGAGACCAGGTTAACTGACGAGGTGCTTCGCTGGTGTTGGTCAAGCGCACAGACTGCATGGTATCTAAGTAATAGAGATGGATTTGTGCGCGGCCGTTGACCGATTTTGTATATGCCACCATTTTACCGTTGGGCGATAAGGTAGCCTGTGACAAGTTTTCATCTACACCAATAAACGGGCGATGCTCACCGGATTTAATATTTACTTGCCAAAGTCGGCTTTGTCTTCCGTCAGTCATGACATCCATGCTCTGACGAGAATAAATTACCGTATCCTTATTAAGAAACTGTGGGTTGGCCACAAATTCTAAGTTAAAGGTGTCATCGTATGTCAGCGCATTTAAGCTAGTCGAATCAGAGGCAGATTCCTGCAATGCATTGGCCTGACTTATACCTAAAACCAATAGTGATAATGCAGTCGAGGTAACACATAAGCCTTTTCGTACTGGTCGAAAGGCGAAACGAGACGCAAACATAGTTGTTCCTTTTGTTATTGTTTTTTGCGCTGAGCGCGATAGGTAGAATGTTCGCTGTCGTGTGCTTAGCGTAAATCCTAACGCAAATGTAGCAACCTGCGAACGTTGTCTCTAACCATATCGCTTTCGTTTCTTTTATGTAAAGCGTGTGCGGTGAAGAGGCTGGATTGTCCGTTAAAAGTACATATCCAACATTAAGCGGAACGTTTAACAACGCAGGGCGCTAGCAATGGTGGTTGTCATTATTAATAGAGGGCTGGGCGTCCTTTAAGTCATTTGAGCTTTATTCGCCTTTAAGGCTAATTTTGCCTACAAGAATATCTTTAAACATGACCCAGTCACCCATCAGGCTGTAAAGCGGGTGTTTAAATGTTGCAGGGCGATTTTTCTCAAAGAAGAAATGACCTACCCAAGCGAAACCGTAACCTACTAGCGGAATAAACCATAGTAGCGACCAGCTAGCCATAAATACTGCTAGTGCTATAACGCCGAGAACCAGCCACGAGCCGATAAAATGAAGCGTGCGGCATGTACTATCTCTATGTTCATTTAAATAAAACGGGTAAAACTCTTTGAATGTAGCAAAATGCGTGTCAGCGCTTGTTTGTGTAGACATAAAACCCTCTCGGCCATAAGCATGTATTTTATAGAAGTAGAGTGACTTAGTAGCAGTAATTTACACTACGTTAACATTCTATTCTGAAATAGATTGTCGTGAATACGACAAAAAGAGAATGAGTTTTTGCCAACATGCGTGCTCACTGGCGCAGATCAACAAAGTGGCGAATTAAGAAGCGCTTCCTAGTGCAAGGCGCGGTGACCAAAGATAGCCTACCTTAACCTTGTAATTTCAGGCCGTCTGCCCCATATTCCTCTCAATACAAGAAATTAAAGGCCTGCGTTATGGAAAATCTCGTTGCGAATAGCCAAGCAACCATCGTAGATATTACGGTAGAAAACTTTCAACAAATCATCATTGAAGCGTCGCAAGATAAGCTGGTGCTAATTGATTTTTGGGCAGATTGGTGCGAGCCCTGTAAAGACCTTATGCCTATTTTGGAAAAGCTGGCGGGTGAATACAGCCAGCACTTGATCCTTGCTAAAGTAGACTGCGAAGCCCAGCAAGAAGTCGCTGCACAGTTTGGTATTAGAAGTCTACCAACGGTGATGGTGGTGCAAAATGGTCAGCCTGTTGACGGCTTTGCGGGTGTGCAACCTGAGCAGCAAATTCGCGAAATGCTCGCTAAATATTTGCCTAATCCTGAAGACGATCTACTTGCCACTGCTGGCAAAGCGATTCAGCAAGGTGATTATGCAGAGGCACTGCCCGCAGCTAAAGAAGCCCTAGCGCTTAACCCAGATAACGTAAACGCTAAATATATGCTTATTGATTGCTATATCGAGACCGGATCTATCGATACAGCCAAAGCGTTATTGGAAGAAATTAAGTTGGTTGATCAAGACTCTCGCTATAAGAGCTTAGCGGGAAAAATTGAATTGGCAGAACAAGCCGCCGACACTCCTGAAATTCGTCAGCTTCAAGCAGCGGTAGAAGCGAACCCAGACGACTTGCAGCTTAAAGTTGATTTAGCGGTACAGTTGCAGCAAGCGAACAAAGCACAAGATGCACTAGAGCTTCTTTATAGTGTGTTAAAGAAAGAACTTGGGTTTGGCGACGCCAGAAAGCTAATGATGGATATGGTGAATGCGCTTGCCGACGGCGACCCGTTGAAGTCGGAATACCGCCGAAAAGTTTACAGCTTATTGTACTAACAACGTTAGCATTTTAGCGGCTGTCGTAGGGGACAATGAGTCGAGTCTGACTTTGATAAATTGACTGTACGAGGTTCGTGCTGGTACTTGCAGGTGAACGAGAACGCATGCTGACGAGTGTCACCGTGTGTATTTCTACTTCGATTGCTGTATTTATTTAGGCGTGAGAATGGGGGAGAACCCCTCTTTGTGCAGCCAATTAAGTGCTTCGAAATACTTTTGAAAATAATCGCGCTCGTAGTTAGCTGATTCAGCGTCACGGTGCTTAGAAGGGTGGGTTCGTTCTAATTGGGCCCGCCTAACCATTCCGGTATCCAGCACGTAAGCTGAGCGTGTAAGCCCTCGCGAAATGTTCACCTTTATTGCTTCTGCTAAACGGGTTTGGCATTCAGGCGTAGACAGCACCCAGCGGCGTCCGTCCATTAGGGCAGCCCAAGGCTTATTGTCGAACTTAGCGATAAGTTCATGCATTTCTTCTATAAAAAACTCTGTCGTTTTCAGGTTCCACGCCCCGGTTGCAAACACCTCAAGTACGTTACCTGAGACATCCAATGAATAATTTCCGTATTTAGGAAAACGCATAAAATACCTTTAATGTTTGTCTGCGTGGAACAGACGGAGCTTGCTAACTCGGCTAACAAAAACATCTTGCCTCTATAGGGTATAGCAGAGTTCTTAAAATTTGCTGTGATTGTGTTTATATAAGAAATATCACTAAGCACGTCGATTTGGGCAAAACAATTTACACTTAATTTGTAAATAAATGTTTTGTTGCAGGCGCAGATTCATGCGAAAACGGTGGAAATTTGATAGGGTTTACGCAGTTTTTATATTGGGCAATAGAGCATGGCATATCAGCATTTTTATACGGGTTTTCTTAATGCGAACAAAGGTAAACAGCATTATGCATGTCACAGCCACTACTTTTGGCCCGACTGCACGCGTGATGCAATGCTCAACTACTGGGATGACAGCGCTAAGTATGTTGACGAAAAATGGGGATATTTCTTCCAAACTTTAGTGCCAGAGCTACAGCAGCGCATTAGCAACATACTGAACACTGGAGCACCACAGCAAATCGTTTTTGCGCCCAATACCCATGAGCTGCTTTATCGCGTAATGAGCTGCATCGATAGTACTGCGCCTTATAAAGTAGTGTCGACAGACAGCGAGTTTCACAGTTTTCAGCGCCAAGCGACTAGGATGCAAGAGCAGGGTGCGATAGAACTTATTACCGTACCTACTAAACCCTACGATACGTTTGCGTCGCGCTTTAAGGCTGCCATCGCCGAACACGATCCCGAGCTGGTTTTCTTTAGTCAGGTGTTTTTTAATTCTGGATACGTGGTGAACGATGTCACAGATATCGTAAATAGCGTAACTAACGACAATACCCTTATTGTGGTTGATGGCTATCACGGGTTTATGGCAAAGCCTACCGATATAGCGAACATTGCCCACCGAGCCTTTTATCTTGCCGGTAGTTACAAATATGCTCAGGCAGGAGAGGGCGCATGTTTTGCGCACGTACCCGTGGGCTGTGAGCTAAGACCCGCATATACTGGCTGGTTTGCAGAGTTTGGCGAGCTAGATAAGCCTCGTAAGGTTGGCGGCAAAGACAGCGTTCAATATAGCCTAGATGGAATGCGCTTTGCCGGTGCGACGATGGATTTTACCGCGCTCTACAGATTAAGAGCCGTGCTTCGTATGTTCGACGACAATGGCATTGATGTCGCTACAGTTAACGAATACGTAATGGGCATGCAGCGCACATTTCTAGAGAAACTTGCTACCTGCAACCATCCCTTGCTAAACGAAAAACATCTAGCAGTAAGTGATGAAGCAAACCGAGGGCATTTCCTTACCTTTGAATTAGATAGTGCCGATGAAACAAAAGCCCTTGCTTCAGCGCTTAAAGAGCACCATATCCTTACCGATTTTAGAGGAAACCGCTTACGGTTTGGTTTTGGTCTGTACCACACCCCTGAGTACATTGATTTAACCGCACTGAATCAGAAAGCGTAAGTCGTTGCTTTAAACATACGTAAATATTAACGTCACACTTATTTAAGGATAGTTTTATGGAGTGGCTACTACCCGCTTTAGCGTTGGTACTTATTATAGAAGGAATAGGGCCGCTTCTTTTTCCTAATAAATGGCGCAATTATTTACTTCAGATAAGCCAACAGCCCAGCAATCAACTGCGTCAAATTGGCGGAACCCTTGTGATAATAGGCGCACTACTGCTGTTTTATTTCAGTTGAGTTAGCGCCCAGATCTAGGCATTAAGAGGCGTGAAGCGGTGTGAAAACGGAACTCATCAAACACTGCCACACGCTTTACCATAATACATAGTACGAAAAGGAGCGCGACTTTACCGTTGACTGAAAAGTGTGCTCTTAAACCTGTATTCAACATTCAGAGGTATATTTTCAGCCCTTTGAATACCTCATTAGCTTTTAAGCATCCAATGCCCGCGAATAATAGCAAAACGTTATATAAATGGGGCATAGCGCAGACTGCGATAGACCGTCTGTTCAGCTTTTTTACCAGGTAATGTTTAGAAAGCTTTAAAAATTAGCGTCTTAGAATGTTTGTGCTGAAAAATAAGAAGCCAAGCCTTATTTCAAAAAGGCTCGAGCGGCAGTGGGTCATCTTTGTGATTTCAAAAATAAAAATAAAATAGTCGTATTTTTGTTCGAAAAAGAGATGATCCTTGCCCTAGAATTTTGTAGAATCCCCGCCTAATTTTCTTACACATATGATTCATGGCAAAGAACGTTGTGGTACTCGGCACTCAATGGGGTGACGAGGGTAAAGGCAAGGTCGTAGACCTACTCACTGATCGCGCAAAATATGTTGTTCGTTACCAAGGCGGACACAATGCAGGTCACACTCTAGTAATCGACGGTGAAAAAACCGTACTTCACTTAATCCCATCAGGCATCCTACGCGATAATGTTACCTGTATTATTGGTAACGGTGTTGTGCTTAGCCCTGACGCACTAATGAAAGAAATGACTATGCTTGAAGAGCGTGGCGTTCCAGTGCGCGAGCGATTAAAGATTAGTGAAGCTTGTCCGCTTATTCTTCCTTATCACATTGCACTAGACGTAGCGCGCGAAAAAGCCCGCGGCGCAAAAGCAATTGGTACAACGGGTCGTGGTATCGGTCCAGCGTATGAAGATAAAGTAGCCCGTCGTGGATTACGCGTTGGCGACTTGTTTAATGCAGAAGACTTCGCAGCAAAGCTGAAAGAAGTGCTAGACGTGCATAACTTCACGCTTACGCAGTACTATGGCGAAGAAGCAGTAGACTTTGATGAAACCTTAAAAGGTGCAATGGAAGTTGCTGACATTCTTAAAGCAATGGTTGTTGATGTAACTGACGAACTAGACAAAGCACACAATGCTGGCTTGCCTATTATGTTTGAAGGTGCACAAGGTACACTTCTAGACATCGATCACGGTACTTATCCTTATGTTACGTCGTCAAACACTACCGTTGGTGGTGTAGCAACGGGTGCTGGCTTTGGCCCACTTAAGCTAGATTACGTACTGGGTATTGTTAAAGCATACACTACGCGTGTAGGCTCAGGTCCTTTCCCTACTGAACTAGAATGTGAAGTAGGCCAACACTTAGGTGTTAAAGGTCACGAGTTTGGCGCAACTACAGGCCGTAAGCGCCGTACAGGTTGGTTCGATGCAGTTGCGATGAAACGCGCAGTACAAATTAACTCTATTACAGGTTTCTGTTTAACCAAGCTTGACGTGCTAGACGGTCTTGAAAGCCTTCAAATTTGTGTAGGCTACAAAGATGCAGACGGCAACGTGAAAGACGTTCCACCTATGGCGGCTGACGGTTACGAGAAAGTAACGCCAGTTTATGAAGAAATGCCGGGTTGGACAGACAACACTTTTGGTGTAACTGAGTTTGAAGCGCTTCCACAAGCTGCGAAAAACTACATTAAGCGTCTTGAAGAGCTAACAGGTGTGCCGGTTGATATCGTTTCAACAGGTCCAGACAGAAACGAAACTATCGTTTTACGCAGCCCTTACGACGCGTAATAGCACCTCATTAAATACGTTTAAAAGCCCAGTGTTTACTGGGCTTTTTTGTTGCATACAAACTTTACCTCTTTTCATTTTCCTTTATCACGCTTCATTTTTTAGCACCTGCATTTTATGCTTATAGGTCCCACGTTTAAGGTGTAAAACGCAATCGCATTAAACATTAATTAACAATTTAGTTGCGTTGTCTTCGAACATCCCTATTAATATAAGATAGTATCAGTTAATTATTGCGCTGCTTTGCCCGACAACAATCTTAAGACGGCCATAGAATTGTTGCAGTGGGTGTTATGCTATCGGAGCCTTCTTATGCCAAATAGACCTTCTCTTCACGCAGTGGAAACTGGCGTGTGTTTCGTTGACGTTGTTCACAAGCTTAACGACAGTTTCGATACCGGGAAAACCCAGTCCTTGGAGTGGCGTAAAAGCCAGTTAAAGGCATTAGAAACTTTACTGAAAGACAACCAGCACGACATTTTGCAGGCCCTTAAAAATGACCTGGGCAAATGTAAGACCGAAGCCATGGTAGCGGAACAAGGGTTTCTGCTTTCTGATATCAAGCATACGCTTAAGCATTTGGATAAATGGGCAAAGCCACGCAAAGTATCAACGCCCATGGTGGCATGGCCAGGTAAGAGCTTTCGCAAGCCTGAGCCGCTTGGCACTGTGCTTATTATCGGAGCGTGGAATTATCCGCTTCAGTTATTGCTTGCCCCTTATATCGCCGCTATTGCTGCGGGCAACTGTGCGGTATTGAAACCCTCTGAATTGGCTGAAGAAACCTCGTCGCTGGTGGCTAAGCTTATCCCCCAATATATGGATAATTCATGCGTTGCCGTAATAGAAGGTGGTAAAGATGAAGCGACGGCGCTACTTGCCTGCAAATGGGACCATATTTTTTACACCGGTGGTGAAGTGGTGGGCAAGATTGTCATGAGCGCCGCGGCCAAACATTTAACGCCAGTAACCCTTGAGCTTGGCGGTAAGAGTCCCTGCTTTGTTGATAAAAACACAAACCTTGCTGTCACCGCGCGCCGTTTAGTGTGGGGTAAATGGATGAATGCGGGCCAAACTTGTATTGCGCCTGACTATGTCATTGTTGAAAAGGGCTTTGAGCAAAAGCTTATCGATGCGGTTAAAAAAGAGCTGAAAAAGCAATACGGCAAAGCACCTTTATCGTCACGAGATTACGGCAATATCGTTAATCATCGTCACTTAAAGCGTCTTGAAAGTTACCTTGAAAATGTCAATGTGGTGTACGGCGGCGAGCTAGATGAATCTCGTCCAGCAATGGCGCCTACCCTTGTACTGGAGCCATCGCTAGATAGCCCGCTAATGAAAGAAGAGATCTTCGGCCCTATTCTACCTATTATCACTGTCGACAACATGGAGGCGGGCATTAAGTTCGTGAACAGCAGGCCTAAGCCACTCGCACTATATGCATTTAGTGATAAGGATGATGTGCTTGATAATATTATCAGCAAAACCAGTTCAGGCAGTGTGTGTACTAACGACACTATGCTGTTTATGACTAACCCTGAGTTACCGTTTGGTGGCGTAGGAAATAGCGGCATGGGTAGCTATCATGGCCAAGCAGGTTTTGATACATTCAGCCATATTAAAACGGTAATGAAACGTTCATTCGCCCTTGACGTATTCTTCCGTTATGCGCCGTTTTCTAAGTTTAAGCTGTCGTTGCTTAAGAAGTTTTTATAACAGGAGTTTCCATGGTTCAACCTTTTCATCTTGCCATTCCGGTCACTAATTTAACCGACGCAGAAGCGTTTTACGGTGAGTTGTTGGGTTGTGAAAAGGGCCGCAGTGATACCCAGTGGATAGATTGGAACTTCTTTGGCCATCAATTAGTGACCCATTGTGTAGAGGCTATGCCGTCGCCGCCTGCCTATAACGGGGTAGACGATCATGCTGTGCCGGTGCCGCACTTTGGCGTTGTGCTAACCATGGACGATTGGCAAGCACTGGCAAGTAAATTAGAGGCTGCCGATACCGAGTTTGTTATCGCACCTTATATTCGTTTTAAAGGAAAGCCGGGCGAACAAGCCACTATGTTTTTCAAAGACCCTTTCGGCAACGCCTTAGAGTTCAAAGCGTTCGCCGATATTTCTCAGCTTTTCGCTTCATAATAATGGGGGCAGTTGCTCTTTGCCGTACATCAAAGAGCTGCCTGATACTAGGCTAGCGCTTCTTCTTTTTTGGTTTGAAGCGCTTATATAAAAGCGCAACACCTGTAAGGGTGAACAAAAAGGCGCTGCCCGAAAAAGCAATTAACCACGGCGTGTTAAAGTTACTTCTGTCCTTATAATCCATTATGTGCAGCATCCACATAAAATCAAACAGCCGCCATGTGTCGGTACGTACGCGCAGAACACTGCCTGTGTTTGGGTCGATATAAAACCGCGAATTAAGGTCGTCATCGAAGTTTACCTGCCATAATGGCGCAGACAGGTTTTGCACTTCTTGAGGTAACACGCTTAATAGCTGGGTCTCACCAATATCGCCAGTACCTGCGTATTGCCCTTTTGCTGCTTTACGAATAGCGCTTTCTTGCATGGTTTGCAAAGCTTCACCTGTTAATGCGCTGTAGCGATAGGCAATGTTGTCATCCACGACATGATAAACAGGAATAGCATTGAGCGAGCCCGGTTCTGCGAGGCCTACTTCATTTATACGATGAGTAAGTGAAAGAACGGCAGCGCTACTGTGGTGGCGCAAAATGTCTGAAGGGGTAACCGTAACATTGTGCCACGACGTAGTGACGGCGTGTTTTAAGTGGTTGCCTCTTACTTCATCGATAGGTAACCACGCCATAACCAGACCACTTAAGAACCATAGACCAATTTGAATGAACAGTATTAAGCCCAGGTAGTTGTGCGCCTTGCGCATAAATTTCATCATCAGGTTTTTTTGTTTTTTTATCAAAAGGCTATAACATCAGAAAACAATAACCGAGTAAACCGAAGAAGAGGGTGGTTTTGAATAAAGCATTAGTGCTGGTAGACGTACAAAATGTGTATTACACCTGCCGTCAGGCGTACAAACGCAACTTTAATTACAACCAGTTTTGGCGTGAACTTACCTACAACTTGGATATAGCCCATGCTTTCGCATACGCCATAGACAGGGGTGACAGCAAGCAGCGTGAATTTCAAAACATTCTTCGTGCTATTGGATTTGAAGTAAAGTTAAAGCCTTTCATTCAACGTGCTGACGGCTCGGCGAAAGGTGACTGGGATGTAGGTATAACAGTAGATGCACTTGAACACGCCGACGATGTCGATGAGATCATTTTGGTGTCGGGCGACGGCGATTTCGATATTCTTGTAAACGCCCTTAAAGCAAAAGGGAAAACCGTAACGGTGTACGGTGTTCCTGCATTAACGGCTGAAAGTATTCAAAAAGTGGCGTCTAAGTACGTGCCTATCGACGCCACGCTGTTGTTGTAGTTTTCAGCTTGTACTTTGTTCAAGGCTGAACTAATAACGCTGAGCCCCCAAAGCTCCACTAATGTGGCTCAGCTAACAGCCCTGTGCTGATAAGGCTGTACTAATATGGTTGTACTAGGCTCTTACCTCGTCCGCTTTTTTCAGATGCGGCTTCTACACCCTCTTTAGTTCGCTTAATTAAATGTACATCACCAAAGCGACGGTTATCTATGGTATAGCCCATTGCTTTAAGCTCATTTACCGTTGCCTCTGTAAACCCGTCGTGCATACGAATGGTGTCTTTGGGCAATAGCTGGTGATGAAAACGTGGTGAGTTCACGGCTTCTTCAGCGCTCATATCGTAAAGCAGGGCATTCAATAGCGACTGAGTTACTGACGAAATAATGGTAGTGCCGCCAGGAGAGCCTGTTACCAGAACCACTTGGTCGTCTTTAGTGACCAGCGTTGGTGTCATGGAAGACAGCATGCGTTTGTAAGGTTCTATAGCATTCGCCTCACCACCCACTGCGCCAAAGAAGTTAGGCACGCCAGGCTTAGCACTAAAATCGTCCATTTCATCATTCAACAAAAAGCCAGCACCAGTCACAACAACACCGCTACCAAACGTAAGGTTGATGGTCGTTGTATTGGCAACCGCGTTACCCCATCTGTCCATAATGGAGAAGTGTGTTGTATCTTCGCTTTCTTTTAAACCAGGCTTAACGCTTGGGGTATCAGAAATACTGGTAGGCTGAATATCTGCTGCGCGTTGAGTAATATAGTTAGCGTCAGTGAGCGCTTTTACCGGAACACTAACAAAATCAGGATCGCCCATGTATTCAGCGCGATCGGCAAACACGCGCTTACCAATTTCTGACATAACGTGAATGTATTCAGTACTGTTTTGCGCTGGCAAATCGTGCGTTGCGTCATAGGCTTCTAGCATGCCGATCCACTGGGCAACGGCAACACCACCAGAGCTTGGAGGAGGTGCGGTCACCAGCTCATAACCTTGCCAGTTTAGGTGAAGAGGTTTGCGCCACACTGCTTTGTAAGCCAGTAAGTCTTCATAGGTAATAAGGCCGCCGTTTTGCTGCATAAAATCAACAATATGCTTTGCTACATCGCCTTTATAAAAGCCATCCTTTCCCTGTTGCTGAATAGCTTTAAGCGTTTTCGCTAGCTCTGGCTGTTTGAAGGTAGTGCCTGCTTTAGCGTGTGCAAAATACTCGCTAAAGTTGTTATTGATAGCTGCTTCTTTGGTACGCTCAATATAGTGATCAATGTTATTGGCCAGCTTCTCGTGAACCACAAAACCTTGCTCGGCTAAATCAACGGCTGGTGCGAGTAGACGCTCCCAATCCAATGTGCCGTATTTTTTGTGCGCGGCCCACATACCAGCAACGGTACCAGGAATGCCAGACGCTTTAGCCCCAAACAAAGACTCGTACGGTTTTACGTCACCTTGCTCGTCAAGATACATATCGCGATGCGCATTTTCAGGTGCCATTTCACGGTAATCTAAAAAGTCGGTGCTATCTTCAAACTTTATTGTCATAAAGCCGCCACCGCCTACGTTGCCCGCCTCAGGTAGAGTAACAGCCAAGACAAACTGTGCCGTAATAGCAGCATCAATTGCGTTACCACCTTCTTGGAGTACCTGCATTGCAGCATCGGCACTGTAGCTGTCAGGCATGGCAACGGCCTGTTGGCTAAGCCCTACTGTATTGTTGCTAGCACTATCAACAGGGGGATTTGGCGCATGGGAACACGCTGCCACTACTGAAATAAATGCCACTATTACCGAGATAAACCCGATGTTAGCTATCCGCTTTTTCATTACAAACTCCTTGTTACAGACATTGCTAAACCTTTGCGATTAGCAACTGACTTCCAGCAAACTTTAATCAACGGCGTTAACCAAGCATGACCAAGCTTGCTACAAAATAGGCAATAAGCGTAAGTGCGCCCGCAAATAGTGCGTAGGGAAACTGAGTTTTAACGTGCGTTAATACGTCAGTACCTGCTGCTAGCGAAGATACGGCAGTAGTGTCGGAAATAGGTGAACAGTGATCACCAAATATGCCGCCCCCCAAAATAGCGCCAATGACCAGTGAAGGGGGTAACCCTAAACTTTGAATCAGCGGCACACCAATAGGAATTAGGATGGCGAATGTGCCCCATGACGTGCCTGTGGTAAACGACATGATCGCTCCGGCAATAAATAGCATGGGAACAATAAGCACTAAAGGAAGATACTCTCCCACTATGCCCGCGACAAACACGCCCGTTCCAAGCACCTTAAGGCTATTGCCTAAGGTTAACGACAGTAACACTATGGTTACTAGAGGAAGTAGTTCACCCATCCCTTTAAAACCAATTTCTACCGCTTCCTTGTGGGTAAAACGTTTGTGGATTAAGAGCAGGCCATAGGCAATGGCAGTGGCTAAAGCAGTAGCGTAAAGTACAGATTTGCTCCCGCTGCCTTCAGACAATACCCCATTACCTGTCCAGAACATGAAGCCAACCATGCTTAATACCATTATTATTAGCGGTACCAACATAAAACGTGCCTTGGTGGCAGGTTCCGTAGTTTGGTTAACCTCTACATGCGTGAGTGCTTTTTCTTCCTCAGCCATGGGACCGTGCACTTTGTCAGCGGAAATAGTGTAGGCCACAATAAGTAAGGTGAAGATAGCGTAAAAGTTAAAAAATACGCTGCCCCATAAAATTGAGGCTGACGAAGCTGGTAGCTCGTATGCATCGAGCAGGCTGAGTATAAATGCCCCCCAGCCGTTCAATAAAATCAAAATGCAAACGGGCGCGCTGGTGGAGTCGATGATGTAGGCTAAGCGCGCGCGGCTCATGCCGAAACGGTCAAACAGACCTCGGGCGAATATGCCGGCAGTGAGCACACTTAAGTTTGATTCTATGAATACAGCGATGCCAGTGAACATGGTCAAGCCGCCAACTTGTTTGCGACTCTTCGCTACCCCTTTGTTTACTAGAAAGTTGACCGTTGCCGTTACTCCGCCAGAGTCACGTATAAATGCGAGCAACGCGCCCACTAGTACAGAGAAAATAAGCACCCGTGTATTGCCCGGACTCGCGGCGGTATCAACCACGCGCTCTATGGCATTAATGGGCGCCATATAGCTGCTAGCGATATCAGCATTTACCAAAATTAACGCTTCCGCGCACAAAACAGCCAGCGCTAATGCGAGTATGACTTCTTTTTTCCAAAAGACGACGGCAATAGCCACAAGAGGGGGGATGACTGACATCCAATCCATACTTCTTTCCAAACTTAAATTTATGTGTGCCTAGGACTTGTTGAGCTTTGATAAGTTACTACGCTCTACTTGCCCTATAGGTATGTCTATTTGCGTAAGAGAATGTGTGATTGCAGTTCAAAGTTGGCGAACATGCTTCTCTCATTTATGCTAGCGTACCGTATTGTGCTTCGTGTTACCAAGGATTAGATAAACATTGTTATTCCAGCAAGTTATTTGTAAAAAACGTGCTTCATTGATGGGCCTTAGCGCTATCTTGTCAGGCATACTCATTTTATTAAGTGCTTCACTGTTTACTGCTAGCGCAACCGCTCAATCTGAAAGTGCTAACGCTTCGAATAATCCTAAGCCCAGCGCTGATGCCGAAACAATTCGCGCTGTAAAAAACATGCTCGGGCAAAAAATCATTTTGGATTTTCGCTATTTCTGTGAAGACAATACGCCGTCTTCGCGCTGCCGTACGCCCATGACCGTAATTCCACCGTCACTTTTAAATGTGCTTAGTACGCACAACATCGGCGGTGTTATTTTGTTTTCAGAGAACATTCAAAATACCGAGCAGTTAATTACGCTCAATTACACCATGCAGCAGCATATGGTAAAAGCAGGTCGTCAGCCGTTATTTATTGCTGTCGATCAAGAAGGGGGCAGAGTAGCAAGGTTGCCTTCAGACATGCTCTCGCCGTTTGCGGGTAACATGGCCATTGGCGCCACTTTTCATCAGCGAGGCAGCGCATTTGCGCAAAGTGTGGCATCTCATATTGGCCAAACGCTTTTACCGCTGGGAATAAACACCAATTTTGCGCCGTCGGTTGATGTAAATAGCGAGCCGAAGAACCCCGTTATTAACGTACGCAGCTTTTCGGAAAATCCAGAGCAGGTAGCCGCACTCGGGCAGACATTTGTCAGTGCTATGCAAAGTACGGGTGTAATGAGTGCTATCAAACATTTTCCAGGCCATGGTGATACCCATGTAGATAGCCACAGTGGATTGCCGCAAGTAACGCATAGCAAAGCGCAAGCTATGGCGGGTGACATCCTTCCTTTTGCGAATATCATTAATAGTGCAACGCCTCCTGCAATGGTAATGAGTGCACACATTCAGTACCCGTCTTTAGACGATACGACAATTATTGATAAGCATGGTAAGTCACAAATAGTTCCTGCTACTTTGTCGAAGAAGATACTAAGCAATTTGCTTCGCAACCAATTAGGATATCAAGGCCTTATCGTTACTGACGCGTTAGACATGGCAGGTATTACTCAGTTTTTCTCCCATGAAGAAGCATTAGTCAGTGCATTCAGCGCAGGTGCTGATATTGCGCTTATGCCGTTCACCATAAGAAACCAAGACGACATAAAAAAGTTCGCGTTACTTGTGGATAATGCAGCAAATCGAATGTCGGAAAGCGCTTTCTTGAAAGCGTCTCATAATCGTATTATTAAGGCAAAACAGCGCTTTGCTTTGCAAAGTTTTATTTCCAAGCCCATGTCATGGTGGCTCAATGAAGCGAAAGAAAATGCTTCAATGAATAACCCTAACAGTTTGAAAAACAGAGGAATTCAAATTGAGAAAGCGCTTTCTAAATCGTCAGTTTCTGTACTCTTCGGGAAGGATGAGTTGCCAATAACTTCAAATCGCTGGTTGGCGCTTATGCCAGACGCAGCAAGATGTTTAGCATTTGAAGCCGCGCTTACACGCGCACGTTCCAACTTCAACAATAAGACTCTGGAGTTTGCGTGTTTGCCGTTAACTGCGTTACCTAAAACCCAATTAGCAATGAATCTACTAAAACAAGCTGACGTGCTGGTGGTTGGTAATATTAGTCCGCTACATGCTAACTATGAATTAGGAAGAGTCGATTTACCTGAGCATGTGAAACGACGCGCAAGCGAGACTGAGGTGATGGCATTTAGCAAAAAAATAATGGTTGCTGCGAAAGCACAGAATAAAACCGTGGTCTTTGCTCCACTGCGCATGCCATATAAAGCGCATGACGTGAAAGAGCTAGCCGATGTTGCTATTGCTACATTTAGTTATGCGGTGAACATTACACAGCAAAGTGATAAAGAAAATCAGCACGTTACGAGCTATAGTCTTAATGCTTTGGTTGATGTAATACTTGGTAGCGCGCTCGCTGAGGGACGTTCACCTGTTTCGTTGAAATAGGTGGCCACGCGAAAGCAGAGACCAAGACCAAAGATATTGCCCATTTAAGTGCGAACAAAGAGCCATTTCAAAAGCCATTTCAAAAGGAAGTATCGTGAATACAACAAATACATCAGGTGCTACGCAAACTTCATTAGTCGATACGGTATTAAGTGCGTTGTTCCCTTTTGTTCCGCTTCTTGTCGCTATTGTATTGGTAATAAGTGCGCTCATCGCACTGCACTACCTTCTGCTAGCCAAGCAGAGCCATCTTACTAGTGAGCAGAAGTTACCTCGCCAAGTTGGAATGTTGGTACTTACTATCATTGGCGCTGTTGTAATTGCAATGACGCTCCCTGTAAGTGAGAGTACTAGAAATCAGGTTATTGCACTTATCGGCGTACTTATATCAGGTGTGATTGCCTTTTCTTCTACCACCATGGTAGGGAATTTGATGGCGGGGATCGTACTTCGTGTAAATCGTCCGTTTAAAGTGGGTGACTTTATCAAGGTAGAAGGCTACAGCGGTCGCGTTACCGAAATGGGCTTGCTCGATGTGGAAATTCAGACTGAGAGCAGAGAGCTTATTGCCTTTGCCAATACGCTGATGGTGAATTCGCCCGTTTCTGTGACCAGAGCGTCTGGCGCAATTGTTAGTGTGGATATCAGCTTAGGTTACGATATTCATCACAGCATTATTGAAAAGCACTTACTTGTTGCAGCTGAAAATGCTCAGCTGTTAGAGCCATTTGTACAAGTAGTTGGGTTAGGCGACTTTTCAGTAAGTTATCGCATTTCAGGTCTACTAACCGAAGTAAAGAGTTTGCTGAGCGCGCGTTCAAGACTTCACAAAGCCGTACTCGACGCTTTGCATAATGCCGATATTGAAATTGTTTCTCCTAGCTTTATGAATCAACGCCCCCAACCTGACGGCTTGAAAATGATAGCTAAATCGCCTGGACACACTAAACAAGAAGAAGCATCTCCTGAAGACGTTATTTTTGACAAAGCTGAAGAGGCCGAGCAAAAAGAAAAAAGTAAAGAAACGCTGATGCAGACGATCGCCGATATTGATGCAAAAATCGCTGAGAGTGACGGCGAAAACAGAGATGAGCTTAAACATCAAAAAGCCACCGCTGAAGCTCAGCTCGCAGCTTTGGTAAAAACAAAAAATGAAGAAGGTTAGTTTTTACTAACTTTTTTAGCTTCCATTAAATCTGGGGCTATGCGGGTGTGAGTATTTACTTACGCATTATGTGGTAAGTTTAGTATCGCTAACACTTCCTCCACATTTACCTTGATATGATACCTCAAATTCTCAAAGCTAAAGGTGCTTATCTGTCGATCAATCCGTGTCGTCGTAAAGCAAATAGGCCTTTCGTCTTTCTCTAAATTTATTTAAATCTTTCTGCCAACTTTGGCGAATTTCTGTAGGCGTTTTGCCAGTCTGAATTTGAATTCGTAGTGCATCAGTGCCCGCTAATTTGTCGAAGAAATCTGGGCGAGTAAAGAAGGTTTCTTCAGAGGCATTACTGGCGCTGATCATCTTGTTATATTCAGAAAAACGAGAATAGGCATCTGTCAATGTAGCGATATCTAAGCCACTAATTGGTGAGCGCTTGTGAGTTGTTTGCTTAGAGTCAGAGCCTTCAAAGATCGTTGGATCAGCATAAGAAAAGACATGTGCACTTAGCAGAGTATTTTCATGTTTAGGGTGGGGCGCTGCGCTATTTGCATTTACCGGTATCTCGGTTTTACCAAATTCAACAAACGGGTGGCCAATAAGTTGGAAGGGAAAGTCAGTGCCGCGACCTATACTCACGTCGGTGCCCTCAAAAAAGCACAGCGTTGGATAAAGGAGTATCGATAAATCGTTTGGCAGATTAGGGCTAGGGGCTACGGGCAATGAATAATGTGCAGTGCGTTGATAATCCTGCACTGGGACAACGGTAAGCTTAGCGTTGTCATAACTGCTCACGTCAATATCTAACCACTGTTCCCCCACAATCATTTGAGCAAGTTCGCCCAAGGTCATACCGTGTAAGACGGGAATAGGATGCATGCCAATGAACGACGAAAATTCAGATTGAAGTACTGGGCCGTCAACATAACGGCCGTTAGGATTTGGCCTATCTAACACGATAACGTCGATATTACGCGCAAATGCCGCCTCCAACACATAGTGCAAGGTGCTTAAATAGGTATAAAAGCGTACGCCTACATCCTGAATATCGAAAACAATCACGTCGATGCCATCCAACATGTCGGGGGTAGGCTTTTTGGTTGCGCCGTAAAGGGAGTGAATAGGTATACCGGTTTTAGCATCAATATTGCTATCTACTTTTTCGCCGGCGCCTTTGTCTCCTCTAAATCCGTGCTCCGGCGACATAATACTTACAACATTAACACTGCGTTGAAGAAGGGCATCAAGCAGGTGCTGATTGCGCTGGCTTGTCTTTATCTTATTTTTTTGTGCAGCCAAGCTGTTGCTCGATTCGCGCTCTTCAGGCTCAACCGTGCTAGAAGGCAATGCGCTGTGGCTCGAAACCAACGCGCTTTGGTTTACCACCAAACTAACCCGTTTACCTGCTAGCAAGGGCAGGTATTTCGAATAGCGTTCAGCGCCTACAGTAAACGGCTTAGTGCTTGATACAGGCTGCTTTTCTATTAGTGTAGGATGCTTCGCGTTGCCACCTGTATCACTTGTATATACATGTGTAGATAAGCTTTGCTGTGCACAGCCGTTAAGCGATAAGCTAATTAGTGCTGAAGATAGTATTGCAATGAATGCGCTCGACGTTAGGCGTCTAAAAACCTTGTTCAATGTGACCGAAGTTAAAACTTTCATAGCATTAGGCTACCGTGGTTATTCGCTTTTATTCACGGCGGAACGTAAATACCCACCGCTAGCATCTAATTGAGCGGCGGCCTGCTCGGCAGATTGCCCCGTTAATACCATTAAAATAGCAACTTTAGCTTTGTTGTTACACGCACTAAGCGCTGCTAAAGCAGCATTTTCACTGCAGTCCGCAGCCTGCATAACTATGCGAAGCGCACGGGCTTTTAGTTTTTCGTTAGTGGCATTCACATCTACCATTAAGTTTTGATAGGTTTTCCCCAGCTTAATCATTGTGCTGGTGCTAATCATATTAAGAATTAGCTTTTGCGCCGTACCCGACTTCATGCGCGTACTGCCAGTAAGTGCCTCAGGACCAACAACTGGGCATATAGCTACATCAGCATGGGTAAAAATAGCGGCGTTAGGGCTACATGCAATAGCGCCAGTAAAGCAGCCAAGCGAACGGGCATATTCCAGTGCGCCACTTACATAGGGTGTACGACCGCTTGCCGAAATACCAATAACGGTATCGTTGTGGTTTAAGGACAGCGCTACAAGATCAGCACGCCCCGCGTCGACGTCATCTTCTGCACCTTCTACGGCGTGCTGAATGGCTTTTTCACCGCCAGCTATCACGCCAACAACCAGTTCATCAGGCACGCTAAACGTGGGGCGGCACTCTACCGCATCAAGTATGCCCAGCCTGCCGCTGGTCCCCGCGCCTATATAAATAAGCCTGCCACCATTTTTAATGCTAATGGTTGCAGCATCCACCGCTTTTCCAATTTGCGGAATTTGCGAGGTAACTGCGTTTGCCACTTTCGCGTCTTCGTTGTTAATGCGGGCAAGAATGCCTTCCGTGCTTAGCGTGTCTATATCGAGGGTGTCTGGGTTTCTGCCTTCGGACACAATTTTATTCAGTGACTGGGCTAATTCGTTAACGGTGGGTTTATTACCTGCCGCTTCATTGTCAGTACTGACTGTATTTTTAATACTGGCGTTGGCGGATGATTCTGAAGTAGAAGAATTGTGCGAAGACATTAAAAACCTTGGGGCAACGAAATTGTGATAATGAGCTAGCGCAAAGCATAACGGTATTTTATGCCATAAGAAACCTTGCGTTAGATGGTACGTTTTTCATTATTAATCCTGCGCAGCTAATACGTTTCTCGTGGTACACTTTGGCTTTCGATATTCTTTCTCATTAAACATTTAAGGAACGTGTTTTTCTGTGAGCCGACAAACGCAAGCTATCATTCATGCTGATGCCCTTTTACATAATTTTAAAGCCCTTGCTGCTTTAGCGCCCTCAAGTCAGTCTATGGCGGTAGTAAAGGCCGACGCTTATGGTCATGGAGCTGTAAATGTAGCGCGCATTCTTCAGCATGTTTCTTCGCGTTTTGCCGTAGCAATAATTGAAGAAGCCATTGCGCTTCGCGACGCGGGAATTTCTGCGCCTATTGTGGTGTTAGAAGGGGCACATCAGGCAAAAGAGTGCCAAATGGCGTTTCAGCATAACTGTATATTAGTTATGCACTGTGAAGAACAGCTTACGTGGTTAGAAAGCTGCCCCGAACAGCAGCGCCCGCATATTTGGCTTAAAGTGGATAGCGGAATGCACCGGTTGGGATTTGCCCTTTCCGATATCGAAGGGATTACTGCTAAGTACAATCATTTACTTAGCGAGCAAACGGTTATTGCTACGCACTTTGCGTGCGCTGACGATGTAGATAATAACTTTACCAACACGCAAATCGATGCGTTCAATCAAGTAGCGAGTAAATTGGACTTGCCAACCAGCGTGGCTAATTCTCCCGCCACGGTAAACTGGCCTGCAAGTCGAAATGCTTGGAACCGTTTAGGTGTGGGGGTTTATGGCGGTGCCGTTTCTACCTCACAAAATCTCGACATTGAAATCTACCCTGCCATGACACTTCGCTCCAGTGTATTAGCGGTACGAACCATACCGGCAGGCGAGGGAATTGGTTATGGTCAAACCTGGGTAGCAAGTAAGCCCAGCAAAATTGCAACCGTTGGCATTGGTTATGCCGATGGCTATCCGAGACACTGCAAAAACGGTACGCCGGTAATGATTAGAGGTAAACGCGCCTATTTAGCTGGCCGCGTTTCTATGGACATGATCACAATCGATGTAACTCATATCGACAACGTCGCGGTGGGCGATGAAGTTGAACTCTGGGGGCAGAATGTGCCAATTCAGGAAGTTGCGGCTAATGCTGACACTATCGACTACGAATTAATGACCCGCGTTTCTCAACGGGTGCCGCGCATTGTAAAATACCTTTAACTTTCAAAGCAGTGCCAATTTGGCCAATCTTTATATAAGTTTTAATAAAGCACTATTCATTAAAAGAATGAGACTTTTACCCCCATTTTGAGCCTATACTGTATCGGCTTGGTTGCGGGATTGCGGTGAATGTTTCGCCTCCAACTGTGCTGAGCAACAACTCATAAGTGAGGTTTGTATGCGTACTTCGTTTTCTCGTCCAAGAGTGAACCGTGGAGTAGTAAGTCGACCGTCAAGACCTGTTCAGAAGAAGCAATAGGTTTGTTGTAGGCGTCTAGGAATACAAATAAAAGATACAAGAAAGCCCGGTTAGGTTGTGCCTAACCGGGCTTTTTATTTGTTGCCCTAATCATCGCTGCTGTCTCTTTTTGAGGGGAGTAACAGCGAAAATTTATGACCGAATGGCAAAGACTGGCTGAGTAAATTTAGCCGTTTTGTGCGCGAAGTTCGCTGTCTAAGCACTGTTCTAGGCTGTTTTCAGCACGATTTTCCATGTGATCGGTATCGGCATTGTTTGACTCAGCGTTTGCCTTTTTTGATTCAGATTCGCCTTGCACTGGGAAGTAACGCTCTGGTCTATGGTTAAGCGAAATAACCATGTTCAAACAAAATGCCGCTAAAATTGAAATCAGCACTAAAGGCCAAGCGATGAAAAACAGAGCACTAAGTAATATACAGCTATCTACGGTTAGCTGGAATGTACCGGCTCTAATATTGAAACGCTGTTGTAAATAGAACGCCATAATACCAACGCCACCAAGGCTTGAGCTATGACGAAACATCATCAGCATACCTACACCAATTAAAATACCGCCAAATACCGCCGCGAAAAATGGATTTACGTGGCTAATATCCACAAACGCTGGAATTTGCTCGGTTAGTACAGAAACCGTGGTGACGGATATGAAGGTGTTAATGGTGAAACGCTTGCTAATTTGCGTCCAAGCTAGGGTGTAAAACGGTAAGTTAATCAGAAAAAATAGCAAGCCGAAGTCCATATCTACGGCATAAGTACCTAATAGCGCTAAGCCTGCTGCGCCACCTACCATTAAGTCTTGAGACTGAAATAAATATACGCCAAAAGCAACAAACAAGCCGGCGCTTATCAGGGCGAAAACATCCTCGATGACACTGTGTTTTGTTTTTTGCATAAGAAAAAGTTTGCGTTAAGAAGACACAACGTAATTATACGTTTACAACACAGTAGGTTACAGCTAGATGAAAAGTTAACTCGGTGCGATAAATGGCGGAAGGTAAGTTTGCCTTTACGACTTTTAGCGCACCGGTGAATAGGGTGTTGCGTCGATGTAAACGTTGCACCAAGCTGGTTCACATAAAACGCAAAAAGTAGAGGAAGCTGCTAGGGATTTTGATTACTCAACAATGGAGAATACAACGGTATCTTGCTTATTAAACTCTACACTGCATTTCATAATGCCTAAGTGTAGAGGGCTATATGCTTCAATTTTGCTGCCATTTGCAACAAACTCTGTATCCCACAACAATAAGTTTGCAGTATCTAGCTGGCGTTCGACACTTTTTTTCGATACGCCAGGCGTAAAATTATCGCAGAGAATTATGACTTCGCGCCTTGCTTCTATCCAATAAAACGTCGTAGTGATCAACAGTGCTATTGCCGCTATTGCAACAACATCAGCAATAATGGAACGCTTCATGGCCTGCACGTGCTACTTCTCCTCTACTTCCTTACACTATTCATTTAAAACCTTGCCGCAAAAAATATCGCAACGACAAGGCGCACTTATATAAAGTGCAATTAGGTGGTTTGGATCAAATCCCACTTATTGCCAAACTTATCTCTAAAGATGGCTACCGTACCATACACTTCTTCCCGAGGGGGTTCTAAAAATGCCACCCCTTTGCTTTGCATGGCATTGAAGTCGCGCCAGAAGTCGTCAGTATTCAAAATTAAAAATACTTTATCGGCGGCTTGGCTGCCAATGAGTGCCCTTTCTGTGTCATTTTTTGCTTGCGCCAACAACAAGCTCGTAGCACTGTGTGGTGGGGTTACCAGAACAAAACGCGAGTTTTCGCCGGTTACTTTGTCTTCGGTTAAGGTAAAGTTTAAAACCGTGGTGAAGTATTCAACGGCACTGTCGTAGTCGTCTACAAAAAAAGTAATGGCCGAGAGGTTTTGCGTCATAAATCAGGATCACTTTGAAAGTTAAGCTAAGTTAGCTGCGCATACTACCTAAAAGCTGACTGAGCTGAAATGCGGGTTGTCAGTTATTGCATGAAGTTGAGCGATTTCATTAAGCGCAATATTTTGCGTGGTTTTGTCGATGGACATTTGAATACACTCTGTGGCCACGTCGTTGCGTTTATCGATAACTGTGGTCAGTGCTGTACCCTTTACCGTATTCCCGTCTTTTAATACTACGCTCACCTCAAGCCCATACATGCAGGCAATTTCGATGTAGTCGTAAAGCTGGCACGCTATGTTCACATATTCCCCTATTCGCTGTTCAAGTGGCGACCAATTAGTAGAGTAGACCTGACGTTCACAGCAAAACTTTCCGCATCTACCGCGCATACATAGCACTTCACTTTCCACAGTAAACGACCAATGTTTAATACCAGTCCGCATAGATCATTTCCCACTCAGCGAGATTTAAAATGTTCGTAATCGCGGCGTGTTACCGCAGGTATAGTGGTTCTACATCAAGGTGACACAACAAAGAGTACGGACATTTTAAACTCGCCCTTCGGGAAGGTCTGGCAAG